>Ga0078972_1007326_pt1 | contig 24677 bp, 21 predicted proteins | sample YelNatPaOPGAMG01_FD_67568 | JGI IMG/M metagenome (GOLD analysis project Ga0078972, IMG submission 67568) | Hot spring thermophilic microbial communities from Obsidian Pool, Yellowstone National Park, USA - OP-RAMG-01 (SPADES assembly) (version 2) | ecosystem: Environmental > Aquatic > Thermal...
TCGCCGTGAGCACACCGTCCTTCAGCACCTGGAGGTCGCTGATGAGAAGATAGCTCATCAAGAAGGAGGTGCTGATACACAGGGTCGCGGCAATCCAGATGAGTCGCATCAAGGGCTCTTCGAAATCGATCTCTTTCTTCCCTCTGTATTTGGCGGAAGAGATCGCTTGATTGACAAAATAGGAGAGACCCGAGCAGAAGTCCATCAGGAACCGCATCGCGAAAATCCAGACGATCAGCTTTCCTTGAATGGCTTCTTTGACCTCGAGAGTAGGACTCACCACGGCAAGGGTGATAAAGGAGATCAGAGCAACACCGGTCACGCCGTAGGTCTCGAAGCCGTCTGCTGTCGGACCGACGCTATCTCCGGCATTATCCCCGGTGCAGTCGGCAATGACCCCGGGGTTACGGGGATCATCCTCCTTGACCTTGAAAACGATCTTCATGAGGTCGGAACCGATATCTGCGATCTTCGTGAAGATTCCACCGGCAATACGCAGCGCAGAAGCTCCCAGCGACTCCCCGATGGCAAAACCGAGAAAGCAGTAGCCAACAATCGTACGGGGCACCCAGAGCAGAATGATCACCATCATGACAAGCTCCAGGGAGATCAGAAAAAGCCCCACGCTCATCCCTGCCCGCAGAGGAATGTTGACCACATCCCACGGTTGACCAGCCAGAGACGCAAAAGCGGCCCGGGCATTTGCGTAGGTGTTAACCCGTATGCCGTACCAGGCCACGCTATACGAACCGGCCATCCCCACGACCGAAAAAAACAGGACCAAAAGAAGCGTTGGAATTCCCTCCCCTTTCAAGGCCAGAAAGTAGAACGTCATGGCCGCGGCAATGAAGAGGAACAGGAGGATCAGGAATTTACCCTGTTGAATCAGGTAGGTTCGGCAAGTCTGGTAGATCGTCTCGGCCACTGCGAGCATCGACTGGTGGGCCCGCAATCGCTTGACCTGGTGCCGCAGAAAGAGGCTGATGCCGAGAGTGCCTGCAATGACGCAGGCTCCATAAAACAACAAATCCCATGGCCTAATGCCACCCAGCATCGTATAGGGCGCACCCTTGTGTAAGTCGGGGATGGCAAGATCCGCCTCGCTCGCCCAAAGGGCCAGCGGAAAGACGAGGTGCGCGATCACAATGACAAGGAGCATCCACTTCGCCTTCAGATTCTTCCCTTCCATATTTCCTCCACCTCTCCTTTCTGCCCCCTCTCTTACACCACCTCTAAATGGGAACAGGGTTCCGGATTCCCGCTCCATTTTTTCGGCCCACCAATATCTTTATTCTTACCCGAAGACCTTCCTTTCCAAGGCCATCGGTTCAATATAATTGGATTTTCTTTCAATTGTCAAGACGCTTTTCCCGGACCTAATGGACGTTACTCCGATATGGAAATCCCCAAACATAACCGGACGCCATATGCGGGCAAAGGAGGAGCAAAGGCCTTCTTGATGGACGATAATTTGACCTGAACGTAACAAAAATCCCTGCAAAAAGGCCCAGGAGAGGGCGCCAAAGAGGCCTTGTCGCCTGTCTGCCAGCAGGTAGGCAGCACCTCCGGGGCTCCGCGATGCAACCTGGGTTGACTTTGGTGAAAAATTTGATTATGCTGAATGTAAAAAGCTAGGGGAGCTCATTGGGCTGAGAGTCCCTGCGCGGCTCGGGCCGCCGGGGAGACCCTCCGAACCTGTTTGGGTAATTCCAGCGAAGGGAAGCTAATGACGAGAAAAAAAGAGTCGTAATGCCTTAGTCTGGAATTACGACTCTTTTTTTTGGATGAGAACCAGCCGTTGTAGTAAGAAAGCTCCCCTCACACGGCAAGCGGAAGGGCTTGCCCTACGAAAGGCCAAAAAGAATTCATCACCACACCAGGCCAGCCTCGGGTAACCAGACAAGGTTGCCCCTACAAGGAACCAGCCCTACCGGAGTTTCCGGAGGTGCTTGGATTGGAAGGATTTTAATGGTTTTAGGGAGCCCTTCGGACGTGGGGCATTCCCGTAAAAAAGAAGACGAGGTAAGAACGATGAAGCGCGTGCTCACGATTGCCGGATCCGATTCAGGGGGAGGAGCTGGAATCCAGGCGGACCTGAAGACCATTACCGTGCTGGGAGGTTATGGAATGAGCGTTCTGACCGCTCTCACTGCTCAGAACACCCTCGGCGTTCAGGGAATATTGGAGGTTCCTCCCGCCTTTGTGGGAAAACAGATCGATTCCGTCCTTTCCGATATCGGAGCTGATGCGGTCAAAACAGGAATGCTGGCCAATGGGAAGATCGTGGAAGTGGTTGCCAGAAAGATCCGCTCTTATCGACTGAAACGAGTGGTGGTGGACCCGGTCATGGTGGCGAAAAGCGGAGACCCTCTCTTGCAGAAAGAGGCCCGAGAAGCCTTGAAGGAGCGGCTCATCCCCCTTGCCACGATCGTGACCCCAAACCTTCCGGAGGCATCGGTCCTCGCCGGGATGAGGATACGGTCTTTCGAAAACATGAAGGAGGCTGCCATTCGAATCCATCGTCTGGGCGCCCGAAACGTGGTGATCAAAGGAGGCCACTTGAAAGGGGACGCCTTGGACCTTCTCTATGACGGAAAAACATATCACGAGTTGAGAGGTCCAAGAATCGAGATGAAGAACACCCATGGAACCGGGTGTACTTTTGCATCGGCCATAGCGACGTACCTGGCCCAAGGGGAAACGGTTCTCCAGGCGACAAGGAAAGCGAAGGCTTTCGTCACCCGGGCCATTCAGGCGGGCCTCCCGCTTGGGAAGGGAGTCGGACCCACCAACCCTGTCGCCTCCCTTTTTCGAGAGGTGGAGCGATATCGGGTGATTGAAGAGCTGAAAAGGGCGATACAAATCTTCAAAGAACAGAAATTGGGTCACCTCGTCCCAGAGGTTTCGTCCAACTTGGGATATGCGCTCCCTCAAGCGGAGCATTTCGAAGACGTGGCTGCCTTCCCCGGAAGGATCGTTCGGTTTCGGGACACGATCGCCACGTTGGCAGATCCGGATTTCAATGCGTCTCGTCACATCGCCCGAATCATTCTCACGGTGATGAAATTCGACCCTAACTATCGTTCGGCCATGAATATTCGATACTCCAAGGAAAATGTCCTCCTCCTGAGAAAACGAGGTTACCGCGTGGCCTCTTTCGACCGCCGTCTTGAACCCAAATTAGTGAAAGAAAGGGAGGGCTCTTCTTTGGAGTGGGGTGTGGGCGAGGTTCTGAAAAGGGAAAAGGAGATTCCCGACTTCATCTACGACTTAGGGGATACGGGCAAAGAACCGATGATACGGGCCTTGGGGAGAACCCCTTTGGAGGTGGTCGACAAGATCACACAGGCATTTCGGACCCCTCTGGAGATGGGACGGTGAGAAAAAGTTTGCCCCTCTTTTTTCAGGATAACGAGAGGTAAGAAATGGCCAACATCGAGCCGGTATCCAAGGCAGACCGAAATCTGAACGGTTGGGATTTCTTCGTCCTCTGGGCTGGAGCCGCTGTCTCTTTGGCAGAGATCTGGGCAGGAGGCCTTCTGGTTCCCCTTGGGTTGGGGCTCGGTCTCTGGGCTATCTTGCTCGGCCACCTCATCGGAAACACTCCCTTTGCCCTGGGCGGTTTGATCGGAAGCCGTTGGGGTATCCCGACCATGGTGAGCCTTCGTCCTTCCTTCGGCGTGAGAGGCTCCTACGGGGCAGCCGCTCTCAATGTTATTCAGCTCGTGGGATGGACGGCCATCATGCTGATCGTCTGCGGCGCCGCGGCCGATACCCTCTCCAAGGCCTACGGGTTTTCCAGCCCAACACTTTGGGTTCTCGCTGCTGGAGTGGTAACCACTCTCTGGGCCGCTGTGGGACACCGAGGATGGAAATGGCTCCAGAGGATTTCGGTCCTCGCCCTCCTTGCGCTCTGCCTGGGGATGACCTATGTCCTTTTCAATCGGTACGGCTGGCGGATGCTCTCGGAGATCCCGAAGGGGAAGGAGCTTCCCTTCATGGTGGGAATGGATCTTGTCATCGCCATGCCGATCTCCTGGCTCCCCCTCGTCTCAGACTACTCACGCTTTGCAAAGGATTCTCGTTCGAGCTTCTGGGGAACCTGGATCGGCTACTTCCTCATCTCATCCTGGATGTACTTCTTGGGACTCGCTGCCTCCCTCGCGACCAAGTCGACCGATCCGTCGGCCGTTGTGATGAACCTGATGCTCGAGTTCGGTTGGGCGATTCCGGCCCTCCTCATCGTTCTCCTTTCGACCTTCACGACAACCTTCTTGGATATCTACTCAACGGCCATTTCGACCCTTATGATCGTTCCAAGAATAGGAGAACGCTTGGGGATCATTCTGGGTGGCCTCCTTGGAACGGCTTTGGCCCTTGTCTTTCCAGGCCTGCTCCAATACGAGCATTTTCTCCTTTTCATCGGTGCCATGTTCTGCCCCATTTTCGGGATCGTCTTGACCGATTATTTCTTCGTGAGAGGCCCCCGCATTTCTCTCGAGGATCTCTACCGCAAGGATGGCATCTATTGGTTCTCGAAAGGGATCAATCCTGTTGCGGTGATCGGTTGGCTTGTCGGTTTCGCCGTTTATCTGGGGTTTTCACCCCTGTTGCTCGAAAAGATTTTCGGAATTCAATGGGCCTTTCCCTGGCCCTTGGGCTCATCCCTTCCGAGCCTGATAGTGGCCGGGCTCATCTATGGACCGCTGATGAGATTATTCTATGGAGGAGGCGAGGAGAAGAAATGACGCAAAGGACGGAAGCCTTGGAAGGAAGGCAAACTTTGGAGATGGAAGCCGTTTCGCGTGAAGAGGGGGTCTCCATCGAATGGCTTCGAGAGCGGATCGGCCTGGGGCATATTGTGATCCCAGCCAATCGCAATCATCAAGGGGTCAGACCTGTAGGAATCGGAGAAGGACTTCGTATCAAGGTCAATACCAACCTGGGCACATCCTCCGATCACGTGGACCTCGACGAGGAGTTGAAGAAACTGGAGGTGGCGATCGAGGCTGGAACCGATACGGTCATGGATCTGAGCACGGGAGGGGATATTCCTTCCATCCGACGCGAGATCATCCGACATGCCCCGATTCCTGTTGGAACGGTTCCCATCTACGAGGCAGCCGTCGAGGCCGTAAGGAAGAGAAAAGCCCTGATCGCCATGAGATGGGAAGACCTTTTCGAGGTCATCGAAAGGCAGGCTGAAGAGGGTGTGGACTTCATGACGGTCCATTGCGGTGTGACCCGCGTTTCCTTGGAGCGTCTGAGAAAAAACCCGCGGCTTATGGGCATTGTGAGCCGGGGCGGTTCGTTCCTGGTGGAGTGGATGATCGCAAATGAAAAGGAAAACCCTCTCTTCGAGCACTACGACCGACTTCTCGAGATCGCTCGAAAGCACGACGTGACCCTGAGCCTGGGCGACGGACTCAGACCCGGCAGCATCTGGGATGCCACCGACCGGCCTCAGGTCGAGGAGACGATCCTCCTTGGAGAGCTCACGGAAAGGGCCTGGGCCGCAGGGGTCCAGGTGATGATCGAAGGGCCGGGCCACGTGCCCCTCGATCAGATCGAGGCCAACATCCTCCTCGAAAAAAGGCTTTGCAAGGGAGCCCCCTTTTATGTCCTGGGACCTCTCGTCACCGATGTCACGCCTGGATACGACCACATCACGTGCGCGATCGGAGGGGCGATCGCCGGAAAGGCCGGGGCCGACTTTCTCTGTTATGTGACCCCCTCGGAACATCTGAAGCTCCCTTCGGCTGACGATGTCCGGGAGGGAGTCATCGCCACCCGCATCGCAGGCCATGCGGCAGATCTTGCCCGGGGAAATCGGAAGGCCATGGAGTGGGATCACGCCATGTCCACGGCAAGAAGACAATTCGACTGGAAGCGGCAGATTGAGCTCGCCATCGATCCCCAGAAGGCCCGTCGCTATCACGAGGAAGGGCGATCCAGCACAGAGGACGTGTGCACCATGTGCGGAGAGTTCTGTGCGATGAAGCGGGTCAAGGCATTCCTCTATCCGGACCCGAGCTAACCCACGGACGAGGCCATAGCCCACAAGGGGCTTTTGAACCCGGCCGTTACGTTTCTGAGCCCCGCAAGAGGACGCTCTGGCGGCCTCAACGGCCTCCTTTGTGCAGAGATTTTTGCAGAAATGAGGGCCAAGGAGTACCTGCTACGGAGAGGTCTTCCCCGGCACAGTTCCTCTCAGCGAAGAACATCTTCCTTGCGGCCCTGACTGACCACCTTCCCACGCTGCAGCTTCATGATGTGGGTGATGCAGTTGAGGATCTCATCCCTGTGATTGGTCACATAGAGGATATTTGTCTGCGTCTCGCCGATCATCTCCACAATGTTGAGAATTCTTCTGCGGTTGAGCATGTCGAGGCCGTGGCAGGGCTCGTCGAGAACAAGGAGAAGAGGCGGTTTCACCATGGCCCGGGCAAGAAGGATCATCCTCTTCTGGCCATAGGAGAGATGGTGATAGGGCTCCTTTGCGATGGAACCGATGTCGAGAAGCTCGATCCATCCGTCGACGACGGCCTTCTGCTCCTCGGTCGGATATTGATAGAGCCCTATCGAATCGTAGAAGCCTGAGGCGATCACATCGTAGGCGCTCATCTTCTTTCGGTACTGGATTTGGAGCTCCGATGAGACGACGCCGATCCGTTTCTTGATTTCCCAGAGGGTTTCGCCCGTCCCCTTGCGCCGGCCAAAGAGTGTGATCTGGTTTGCATAGCCCTGAACATTGTCACCGAGGATCAGCCGAAGAAGGGTCGACTTGCCCGAACCATTGGGTCCCAGAATGGCCCAGTTCTCCCCTTTCCGCATGACCCAGTTCAGACGATCCAGGGCGACGAATTCGCCGTATCGGACCGTTGTGTCCTTCATCTCGACCAGGATCTCGGGAGCGTCGTGAAGGACATCCCTGTAAAAGAACGTGAGGTCCATCTTGGGCCTTTTTTCATCGCCATAGGAAACTCGGTACCTTCCGTTCACTTTCTCAAGGGTCAGGTTCGAACCAAAGAGCTTGCTCACCTTCTCCGAGGTCAACATCTCTTCCTTCGGCCCTTGCATGAAAAGCCGCCCATTCTTCACGAAGAGGACGTGGGTGATATGGGAAACGATCTCGTCGACGCGGTGGGTAACCAACACCACCCGGACCGAGGAGGCCATGAGATGGTCGATCGATTCGGCGAGGGAGCTCCGGGATCGTTCGTCAAGGCCGTCAAAGGGTTCGTCCAAGATAAGTAGCTTCGGCGACTTCATCAAAGCCCGAGCAATCAGGGTCTTCCGAATCTCACCGGTTGAGAGCTGGGTGACGCCCCGATCAAGAAGGTTCTCAATGGAAAGAAGCTGGGCAATCTCCTGTGCCCTTTTTTCTTCTTCCGCCGTGACCTCTCCACCTTTCGAAAGACCTGAGAGGATCACGTCTCGAGCCGTTGTCACTTCGTCCGTTTTCCCAGCATAGGCCCTCAGCTCCTCAAGGGTCTCCTCATGTTCCATCAGGCGCTGATGGGTTTCGAACGAGACGTAGCCAATCTTTTCGCGCTGAGGGATCGTTTGGCCGTGGGGGTGGCCGTCTCCGAAACCGTAGAGAACCCGTCCGCTTCGCAAAGGCACACCACCCCAGAGGGCTCGAACGAGGGTCGACTTCCCCGAGCCATTCGGACCCAGAATGGCCCAATGCTGGTCCGATTCGATCTGCCAGAAACTGTTCTGAAGGAGGAGCTTGTCCTGCAGACGAACGGTGATGTTATCAAGGGTGATAAAGGGCTTCTTCAAAGGAGTACTCCGTCACCGAATTAGGCTTCTTTCTTCCAGTTTTCCGGACGAAGCTCCCTTACCTTGGCCCCTGCCCGCCACATCTCCGTGTTGGCCATCTCGGCCAGTTCGGCGTTGAGCTTCTCTCGGTAGTCGGGCTGACTGTTTCGCTCAAGCACGATCCTTGCCTCCGTGCCGTCGGCAACCCTCTGATAGAGTTCCTCGAAGAGCGGGGCCACCGCGTCACGAAACCTCCCCTTCCAGTCCAGGGCGCCTCGCTGAGCCGTCGTGCTGCAATTGGCATAAAGCCAATCCATCCCCTTCTCCGCTGCAAGTTTGATCAGGCTTTGGGTGAACTCCTCGACGGTCTCGTTGAAGGCCTCACTGGGACTGTGGCCATGTTTCCGGAGCTCGTTGTACTGGGCCTCCATAATCCCGGCGATGGCTCCCATCAAAACGCCCCGTTCTCCAGTCAGGTCACTGTAAACCTCCATATCAAAGGTTGTACGAAAAAGATAGCCCGACCCGATGGCGATGCCTAGGGCGAGGGTCATCTCCTCGGCCTTTCCCGTGTAATCCTGGAAGATCGCGAAGCTGCTGTTAATGCCGCTGCCTTCAAGGAAGTTCCTTCGAACCGATAGCCCCGAGCCTTTCGGAGCAACCATGACCACATCAATATTGGGAGGCGGAATGACACCGGTCAGTTCCCGATACGTGATCGAAAAACCGTGGGAGAAGAAGAGGGTCTTCCCCTCCGTGAGATGGGGCTTGAGCTTGGGCCAAAAGGCCTTCTGCCCAGCGTCGGAAAGAAGGTACTGAATAACCGTCCCCCTCTGGGCCGCCTCCTCAAGGCCAAAGAGGGTCTCCCCGGGTACCCAGCCGTCCTTGAGGGCCTTCTCGTAAGAGGCTGTATGAGGCCTCTGCCCCACGATCACGCGAATCCCGTTATCCCGCATATTGAGGCTCTGTCCCGGCCCCTGTACGCCGTATCCCAAAACCGCCACCGTGTGGTTTCGAAGGACCTCCTGGGCCCTCGAAAGGGGAAACTCCTCACGGGTAATCACCTGCTCGTCCACACCACCGAAATTGATGATCGCCATATCGAGACCTCCTGTCGTGCAAAGCGTTTAATCCAATATAATAATTTATCCCTCCCCCTGGCGCAACCCATCCCACGTATCCGAATTCCGATTCAGAAATCGTCATTGCGAGGGAACCGAAGCAGTGTCGCCTCTTGCAATCTCGCCTTCGACCGCGAGATTGTAACGGACCTGGCAGGTGCCTCTACTATCCGAATGGCAAAAGGCTTTCGGTTTGCAAATGGGGATTGGGGAAAGGTTTGAAACGCCTGTTGAAATTTTGGAAAGAACATCGTAATCTTTCGTTCGAAGGCTTTTTACCGGCCGAGATCATCTCAAATCGGAGGACTCCATGAAAAGAAAGAAGTCGGTTGCCCTCTATCAGAAAGCACTGGACCTGATCCCAGGAGGGGTGAACAGTCCTGTCAGAGCCTTTAAGGCCATCGGCATTCCTCCTACATTCATCGATCGCGCAAAAGGATCGAAGATCTGGGATGTCGATGGGAACGAATACATCGACTACGTGGGCTCGTGGGGTCCCATGATCCTTGGCCATGCCCATCCCAAGGTGATCGCGGCTCTGAAAAAAGCAGCCCCAAGGGGAACGAGCTTTGGCGCGCCCACCCCCTTGGAAGTAGAGCTGGCAGCCAGGGTTAAGAAGGCCTTCCCTTCCATGGAGCTCGTGAGAATGGTGAGCTCGGGCACCGAAGCCGTTCTCAGCGCCATTCGCCTCGCTCGAGGCTATACAGGAAGGGATAAAATTCTTAAGTTCGAAGGCTGTTACCATGGCCACGGCGATAGCCTTCTCGTCAAGGCCGGCTCCGGAGCGGCAACCTTCGGCATCCCGGATAGCCTTGGCGTTCCAGAGGACCTTGCCAAGCACACCCTGACAGCTCCTTATAACAATCTGGAACGGGTCAAAGAGCTCGTGGCCGCAGCGCGAGGCGAGATCGCTTGTATCGTCGTCGAGCCCATTGCAGGAAACATGGGCGTCGTTCTTCCTGAAGAAGGGTTTCTCAAAGGATTGAGGGAGATCTGCGACCAGGAAGGGATCGTGCTCCTCTTTGACGAGGTCATCAGCGGCTTTCGGGCAGCCTTTGGAGGAGCACAGGAGGTCTATCAGATCAAAGCCGACCTCACCTGCCTCGGGAAGATCATCGGTGGAGGCCTTCCTGTAGGCGCCTATGGTGGCAAGAAAGAGATCATGGAAAAGGTGGCCCCCCTGGGAGGGGTTTACCAGGCGGGAACCCTCTCGGGGAATCCTCTGGCCATGACCGCAGGCATCGTCACCCTGGACCTCCTCAAGTCGAAGAAGGCTTATAAGGAATTAGGCGAAAAAACCTGCTATTTGATGGAAGGGATCACCGAGAGGGCGCGGGCTAAAGGGGTTCCCTGTACCGTTAACGGAACGACCGGGATGCTGACGGTCTTTTTCACAGAAGGCCCTGTCAGAGACTACGAGACAGCCAAAAAAAGCGATACCCAACGGTTCGCCCGATTCTTTATCGAAATGATGAATCAGGGAATCTACCTTCCTCCCTCGCAGTTTGAGGCCTGGTTCATCTCCCTCGCCCACACAAAGAAGGATCTCGATCGAACGATTGAGGCCTCCAAGAAGGCCTTCAGTCGGATCTGATGGTGTTCGGGCTGTAAAAGAACGACCCGCTCCGGATCTTCGCTATACCCAGGTGGTGAAAAAGCCAGAGAAAGGTGGATTGGTTTCGGTGTCCAAACCCACTATTTACGGTAATCCTTCAAGCATGGCCTCCGATGACAACGCCACCGGTCCGGACAAACCCATGGAAAATAGATCTTCCTCTCCCCTTGAGGAAAGGTGAGAAGGTAACCTCAAGGGAACACTTCACCTCCCTGCCTGCAGGCAGCCCTATCCCGCCGAGGCAGGAAAAGGAAATGTCCGTCATTTCCATTTTGGGAGCATTCACCCCCTTCCGCCTGTCAAGATGGATCATCCTTGTGCCCTCCATACAAATCGCTGTTCTTTCAGGCGGAGGCCCCAAGTTTCGTCCTCCTGCTCCTCACAAAGGCGAAAACCCCACTTTTCGTAAAGATGACGAGCGGCATCAAGGCCCTCGAAGGTGGTGAGGTAGACGAACTCAACCCCCCTTCTCTGACAGAAGGCCATGGCCTCTGACATGAGCCGATTCCCGATCCCCTTGCCTTGATGCTCGGGAGACACGATGAACCACCGCAACCGGCACCATCTGGGATCCCCTCTATCGCCCACGATGGCGATCGCTCCCACGATTTCACCACCGAGTATGGCGCTCCAGATGCCGTCTCTTTCCGGATCAAATTGGTCGAAAAAAGTCGCCAACTCCTTGGCCACTTTCGACTCGAAGAAAAGCCCCAATTTCCAATAGACGCTGTAATAGGTGCCGTGTAGTTTCGTCACGCTTCCGATCATCCCTGGCACATAGCCGGATCGGATCGCGAGTGGGCTGTCTTGGGTTTCCATTGGGCCAGATGGGGTCTCCATAGAATGGTGCAATTATTAAACAAGAATCCCTTTTCCGTCAATCGACGCTCCTGCGGCCACAGAATCCCTGGGGCGTAGGGTGTTCCGATACGATGGCTTTCTTCCTCGCGATGCCTTCTTCCCTGGCCAAAAGGCCCGTCGAAAGGTTATATTCTTGGACAAGGAGGGTTTCTTCAGTTGATCACCATTTACGTTGCACGACACGGCGAGACGACGTGGAATGCCGAAGGAAAGATCCAGGGGCGAAGCGACCCCGAACTGAGCCCCAAGGGAGTGGCTCAAAGCCTTGCCCTGTGCGAACGCCTCAAGGATCGCCCGATCTCGGCGATCTATACGAGCACCCTGAGACGTTCTTTCTTGACAGCCCGCCCCTTGGCCGAACTGCTCAATGTTCCCATTCAGAAGGTCCCCGAACTCGACGAGATCGCCTTCGGTATTCTCGAAGGGCGAAGCCTTTGGGATGGAGACGGTCTTGTCCGAGCCGAGATCGATCGGTACAAAGAGGATCGCTTGAGGTACCGCATCCCGGGAGGTGAAACGTACCTGGACGTATCGAATCGGGTTCGTCCTTTCGTGGAGATCCTTCTTCAGCGGCATGACGGCCAGGAGGTTCTCGTGGTGGGCCATCGAGGAGTGAATCGCATGCTTTTGGGCTGGCTTCTCGAACTCGGTCCCGAGCGAGCGGTCCGCATCGAACAGACCAACGATTGCATCTACATCGTCCGGAGGAATGGAGAACCCAAAGTCTTCTACAACATCGATGGAGCATCGGGAGAGGGCTTGCTCTATGTGGAACCTTTGGAAAGCCATGGGCCCTGAAAAGAAAGATTGAAAGCCGCCATATCTTGGCTCGAAACCAGAGAGGGAACGAGAAAATCGGGCGACCGAAGGAGAAGAAAAACAAGTGACAGATACCCAGAAAAAAGAGAACCTATTGTGGAAGGTCAAATGCGTCATTTACGATTGCGACGGCGTCTTGTTCGATTCCCTCGAAGCGAATAACAAACTCTATAGCGATATCTGTGAGTCCCTCGGGAGGTCTCCTCTGACGGAGGAAGAGCTCCGTTACATCCACATGCATACCGTTTTCGAGGCGGTCCGATTCATCACGCGCAACGATCCGAGCCTCGAGCCTATTGCCCTGGAACGTCTCAAACAGACCGATCTTCGTCGGTATGTCGCTTATTTGAAAATGGAACCTCACCTTATCGAAACGCTCGAACGTTTGGGAAAGGCCAAAATTAGAAGGGCGATCAGCACCAACCGAACGACCTCTATGCCCCATGTCCTCGACCAGTTTAATCTACGGCCCTATTTTGACATGGTCGTCACTGCTCTCGACGTGAACCACCCCAAGCCTAATCCAGAGTCTGTCCTGAAGATCCTTGAGGCCTTTCATCTCCAGAAAGAGGAGACCCTTTTTGTGGGCGATTCCGAGGTCGATCAACAGACCGCCCGCTCTGCTGGCGTACGGTTCATCGCATACAAAAACCCAAATATCCCGGCAGAGGCCGTGATCGAGGATCATCTCGAAATCCTCAAATTCTGTTGTTGAGACCTGATTGTCACATGAGGAAGTCCCAGCGGGTCGTTCTGAGGCCCGGCGACCCGCCGAAGAAATCGCTTTACACAAGGCCTAAAGGGGATTATAATGAAAGCTGTGAGGTTGTTTTCCAATTTGTCCTTCCCTGCCCACAAGGGAGTTGCTGAGAGAGGGAAGGGGTGGCTCAGCACTGGGTAAGCTCAGGTCTCAACAGAGTTTTGATGTCTTAAGGAGGTAGGCCATGAGTCCGTTGCTCTCTTGGATTGTGGGCATTGCTGCTGTCGTTCTGGTGGTTTTTCTGGCCATCGCCATCTTGGAACTCCGATCCATGATCCGGACGCTCAGAGAGTTCATTCAAAGTGCGGAGAATCACCTGACGCCTACCCTCGACCAGATGAGCGAGACCCTTGCAAGCATGAAGAACGTGGCGGACAACATGACCGCAGTCACGGGCGATGCAAGGGCCCTCTCGAGCTCTGCCCGTGAGCTTGCGCAAAATGTTCAGCGCGTCAGTCAACACGTCAGAACGGTGAGCGAACGGATTGAAAACATCACCTCAACAACCCATGTGGAAGTGTCGAGCTTGAAAGCGGGCATTCGAGCAGGCCTTCAGACCTTGCTGAAAAACATCCTATCGGGCAAGGCAAAAGCGTGATCGCAATCGACGTTGTATGATGGGGCCCGAGTCGAGTCGCTTCGAAACCAGGGCCTCTGGCCAGATCCGTCTATTGCATTGGAAAAGGGCCCCGGAGAGGACGCCCTGGAGGCCTTTCCAAGCGGCTCTTCTTGACATCTGAACGGTTATGATAGGCTTCGCCGAGAGTGGAATTCAGCAGAGTTTACCGAAGTGGGTATTTCGCTTCCTTAGAGGTGCGGCTAAAGGGCCTCTTTGGCGCCCCCACCGGGGCCCTCTCTGAAGGGATTTTTTGCAACATCAGGGTAGAGTGTTACCCAATAGGAGGCTTCACATTTGCCCGTTCTTTTGGGGCAAAGGAAAGGAGGAGAGACCATGAGAAGTGATGAAGGGGATCGCAATGCGGGTGCTATGTTGCTTGCCTTTGTGATCGGTGGACTGGTGGGAGCTGGGATCGCCTTGCTTCTTGCTCCGAAACCAGGACCTGAGGTGAGAGGAAAGATCAAAGAACTGGCAGAGGAGGTCAAGGAGAAGGTCGAGACCTACGTCGACCAGGTGAAAGAAAAGGTGGCCTCCACAGTGGAAAAAGGGAAAGAGGCCATCCAGGAGAAGAAATCGGTCATCACCACCGCCATCGAGGCTGGCAAGGAGGCCTACGAAAAAGAGAAAGAAAAGCTTGCCAAGACCTGATTCGCCTCTCTCACTGAGAGGATCGTCACGGGCTGCCTTTGGGAGGGAGCCCAAGGTTCCCTCCCAAAGCTAACCATCCCTCCAGACGTCCGGCTCGCCCACGGAGTTTCCCCGCCGGAAAAGACGGGTCGTTTCCTTCATTCTTCGAAAGGGATTCCTTTTGCCGCTTGGACAAAGGCCCGAAAGAGTTTCTTCGAGGGAGGATCCACCTTCCAGGTTCCTTCGGGATGCCACTGGACTCCGAGAACAAAGCGCTTTGACGAAGCCTCAACCGCCTCGATGATCCCGTCAGGAGCTCGGGCGATTGCTCTGAGCTCAGGGGCCCCCTGTTTGACCGCCTGATGGTGTTTGCCGTTGACCCAAACGCTTCCTGTCCCCAATATCTTGAAGAGAACCGTATTCTTTTCAATCTGAACCGGGTGGGTCAAAACAGCCTTATCCACCTTCGGGCTATGATTGATCGCTCCATCGACCTGGCTCGGGATGTCTTGATAAAGGGTCCCACCAAGGGCCACATTGAGGGTTTGAATGCCTCGGCAGACAGCAAAAATCGGCATATCCCTCTCATACGCCATGCGGGCGATCTCCAATTCCATCCGGTCAAGTCCATCATCGACTTCCCCGAGGCCCTCCAGAGGGCTTTCTCCGTAGAATCGAGGATTGATGTCCGGTCCACCGCTCAGAAGCAAGCCGTCCAGTCGGCTCAGAATCGTGCTCAAGGTTTGAGACTCTTGGGCTACCGGAATGAGGATAGGCGCTCCCCCACACGCAGCGATCGCTTCGCTATATTCACTGAACGTGTAGTCCATGTAGTGGCCACGGGAATAGAGCCCCCATGCTCCTCCGACCACCCTCGAACAGGTGATTCCAATCACAGGCATCATGCCAAGCTCTCCCTCACTCCTCAAATGTACCTTTTATCCGGATCTCTCCCTGTTCGACCATAATCTGGCCTTTGGCAACGACGGTTTCTATCTCAAGGTCCGGGCTTAAAATCAGAAGATCCGCATCCTTCCCCTCGTCGAGGCTTCCTTTCGTTCGAAAGATACCTATCCTCCGTGCAGGATTGGAGGTCACCATCCCAAGTACGCCCTCCAACGGAAAGCCCTCCCTCACCAAGTCTTTTACCTCCAGGTGGAGATTTCGGATATCCCCCACCGCCAAACGAACCATTCGGCCCTCTTCATCGAAAACCGGCATCGAGCCGTTCGAATCGGAGCTCAGCGTGATCCGTTCAAAGGGGATATGGGCCTCGGCGGCCATTCGAAGGGCCTTAGCCGTGGTGAGAGGAAAGCTCAGGTCCTTCCCTCTCACGGTGAAATCGATGTTCCCGCCCCGCCTCGCAAACTCAATCGCTTGTTTCAACAGAGACTCGGTGCGGGTCACATGGGTCGGTAAAAACTGGCCTATGGGGATCTCCGTCTCCTCCACAATTCGAAATATGGGACCGAGCATTCTTGAGCCGCTTCCCATGTGCAGATGGACAACCCCGGCCTTCCCTCCCAGCATGCCCCCCACCCGAGCCTCCGCTGCCACATGGCAGAGTTCTTCGAAGGTGGGCTGGGACGATCGATGGTCAGAAACCGCGATCTCTCCCACGCCTATCACCTTGGGAATGAGGGCAATATCCTTCCTCACGCTCCCCGTAATCGTCGCCATGGGAAATTGATAGGAGCCACAATAGATATAGGTCGATATGCCCTCTTCTTCCAATTGGATGGCCTTGGCAAGGAGGGTCTCCGGCCTGCGGGAAACATCATCCGTACCCAAGCACCCTACGACCGTGGTCACTCCAGCCCGGGTGATCTTGGAGAGGGTGATCTCGGGCGTTCTCGTTCGGTGACCGCCCTCCCCACCTCCACCCAGGATGTGGACGTGGAGATCGATAAACCCCGGGGTGACAATCTTGCCCATGGCCGAGATGATTCGAGGCGCAAAGGCCTCCGGCAGATCGATTCGCTCGGCAATCTTGGCAATGACGCCGCCTGCGACGAGGATATCTCGAATCCCTTTCCTTTCAGGACCGTAAACCTCACCACCTCTGATCAAGGTAAACATCGGAGCCTCCATAGATAGAAAATCCCGCGCTAAGGTTTGGGCAGCCTTGGCCGAGGCGAGTGCCTTTTCGCAAGGCGAAGGCATAACCTGCGCACGTTAAAGGTTAAAGTTGAAGGTGAGAGGCAAGAAAACAGGTTCTATGCCGCTTGACCAAGCCCTCATACACCCAGAAATTTCCGTCATACACCCAGAAATTTTCATGGGTCGTCGGTCTCTCCTCCGGTCGTGTGCTATTTCATTCAAATTGCCTCTCCTCTAACGTTATGTGGCTATATCGTTCAGGATTTCCTTTAAAAAAGGTGACAGGCCACCCAACGGTCTTTTTCGATCTGGTGGAAAAGAGGCTCCTCCTCCCGACATCTCGGCATAACGTAGCGGCATCTCGTATGGAAGCGGCAACCCGAAGGAGGACGAATCGCACTCGGCACATCCCCTTCCAGGATGATCTCTTCCCTCTTTTTCTTAGGATCAACCGTCGGCACCGCCGCCAAAAGGGCTCGTGTGTAAGGGTGAGCCGGAGACTGAAAGAGCGTTTTCTTTCCTGCGAGTTCGACCACCTTGCCCAGATACATCACTCCCACTCGGTCGCTGATGTGCCGGATCACGCCGATGTTATGTGAGATGAAGAGATACGTCAGGCCAAAGGCCTTCTGAAGGTGTTTCATCAGGTTGAGGATCTGGGCTTGGACCGACACGTCGAGGGCCGAAGTGGGTTCGTCTGCAACGATCAATTTCGGCTGGGTCGCCAAGGCTCGGGCGATTCCGATTCGCTGCCGTTGGCCTCCAGAAAACTCGTGGGGATAGCGGCCAAGGTGGTCTTTGCTTAGCCCCACGGATTCGAGCAGCTCCGAAACCTTACGATCCCTCTCCTTCCCTTCGATGAGGCCATGGATCTCCATGGGGCGGCCCACGATCTCGCTCACCGTCATGCGCGGGTTAAGGGAGGCAAAAGGATCCTGAAAGATGATCTGGAAATGACGCCGCATCGGATGGATCTCTTTCTTGCCAAGAGGCGTCAGGTTGGTGCCCTCGAAAAAGATCTCGCCCTCCGTCGGTTCGATCAATTTCAGGATCAATCGCCCCACCGTCGTCTTGCCGCAACCCGATTCGCCCACGAGGCCCAGGGTCTCGCCCTTTTCGACGGAAAAATCGACGCCATCGACAGCCCTCACAACGACCCTCTCCTGTCTCCAAGCCTTCAGGAGAGGGAAGTACTTCTTGAGGCCCTTCACTTGGAGAAGGGGCTCACCCATTGCTGCGACCTCCATCGTAAAGAAAACAGGAAACCCCATGTCCCGGGGAGATCTCGGCAAGGGAAGGTGAGATCCGATCGCAAGGATCGAACCGAAAGGAGCATCTCGGATGGAACTTGCATCCCGGAGGAGGATTGCTGAGATCGGGCACGGTCCCAGGAATCACGGAGAGGATCTCCTTTTCCTCATCGACATGGGGGATCGCTCCCCAAAGCCCCTGGGTATAGGGATGCTTCGGCTGGGCGAAGATTTCCTCCACAGAGGCCTCTTCCACGATTGAGCCTGCATACATGACGGCGACCCGTTCGCAAAGCTCGGCGACCACTCCAAGATCGTGGGTGATGAGGAGAATCGACGTATGAAACTCCTTTCGCATTTCCTTGATCAGCCTGAGGATTTGGGCTTGGATCGTCACGTCTAAAGCGGTCGTCGGCTCGTCGGCGATGAGAAGGGAGGGCCGACAGGACAACTCCATGGCGATCATGACCCGCTGCCTCATCCCTCCGCTCAGTTGATGGGGAAACTGCCGGATCACCCTGGGTGCGTCCGGGATATGAACCTTCTCCAGCATCTCCACCGCCCTCTCCAGGGCCTGGGGTTTCCTGAGGCCCTGATGGAGCATGATCACCTCGGCCATCTGATCGCCGATGCGAAAAACCGGGTTGAGGGAGGTCATCGGTTCCTGAAAGATCATGGAGATCTCCTTCCCGCGAACCGATCTCATGGCTTCCTCGGAAAGGGCGAGGAGGTTTCGGCCCTTAAAGCGGACCTCGCCTCCCACGATCCTTCCCGGCGGCATGGGAATAAGCCTCATGACCGACAGGGCGGTGACCGACTTTCCACACCCTGTCTCACCCACGAGCCCGAAGGCTCCTCCCTCTTCGATCTGGAGGCTCACCCCGTCCAAGGCTCGAACGGTTCTTCCAGCCGAATAGAAGTGGGTCTTCAGGTTTTCAACGCTTAGAAGTGTCGTCATCTCTCAAACAGGTAACAAATCAAGCAGAGCGCTTGGCGAAAGAAGGAAAATCCCCTCGGGTCCACCTCGGCAACCGCATAAGGTCGCCCCTACAACCCGCCACCAGCCCCTTACGGCAAGCCGCAAGGCCATGCCCTACGAAAGCTTTTGTTTCCTCATCTCCCTTTGCCTCTTTACTCCTTCCCCATAACCTCATTTTTTTGTTTTTACTCCTTGCTCCTTGCTCCTTACTCGTTATCTTTTGTTTTTCCCCTTACTCCTCACTCCTTGCTCCTTACTCATATTAGTCTTTCAGCCTCGGATCAAGGGAATCCCTCAGTCCGTCTCCGAAAAGGTTGAACCCCATCACCACGAGCATGATGGCGAGTCCCGGAACCGTTGCCACATGAGGGGCGGTGATGAGATAAGCCCTGGCGTTTGAGAGCATCGCCCCCCACTCGGCTGTGGGAGGTTGAACGCCAAGGCCGAGGAAGCTCAGTCCTGAAGCCGTCAGCAGAACAGTCGCCATGCGCAACGTGGTTTGAATGATGATTGGCGCCATGGAATTGGGCAGGATATATCGGAAAAGGATGCTCCCATCGCTTTCCCCTACAGCCCGAGCGGCCTCGATGAATTCCTTCTCTTTCAGCGAGAGAACCGATCCCCGAACGATCCTTGCGAATTGAGGCACGGAGTAGATCCCGGCCGCAAGCATCAGGTTAACCAGACCCGGCCCCAGAACCGCGATGATCGAGATGGCCAGAAAGATTCCCGGAAAGGCGAGGAGGATGTCCATCAGCCTCATGATCACATGGTCGATCGCTCCGCCATAGTATCCCCCAAGAAGTCCCAGCATCGTTCCCACCACGAGGGCAATGGCCACGGAGACGACCTGAATCTGGAGAGAGATTCGGGCTCCATAGATGACCCGGCTCAACAGGTCTCTCCCAAGGGGATCGGTCCCCAAGAGGTGTTCCCGACTCGGAGGACTCAGACGTTTTGCCAGATCTCCCTCATTGGGAGGATAGGGAACGATAAAGGGGGCAAGAAGTGCGACGGCAACAAAAAGTAAGACGATGATTCCTCCTGCAATGGCGGCCCGGTTTCGCCTGAGCCTCCTTAGGACCTCTCTGAATTGTCCCGTTTTCGCCTCGACAACTTCATTCATAACGAATTCTCGGATCAAAAAAGGCGTAAGCGATGTCGGTCAGGAGATTGACGAGAACGAAGGTCGTTGCAACGAGGAGCATGGAACCCTGAACCACTGGATAGTCCCTCTGAAAGATGCCCTCCACCATCAGTCTACCCACTCCCGGAAGGGAAAAAACCGTTTCTGTCAGCACGGCTCCTCCGAGCATATATCCAAACTCGAGGCCAAAGACCGTGATCACGGGGATCATGGCATTTTTCAAGGCATGTTTGTAGATGACCACAAACTCCTTAAGCCCGTTCGCCCGGGCCGTCCGGATATAATCCTGACGGATTACCTCGAGCATGGAAGCCCTCGTCATCCGGGCGATCACAGCCGATGAAGCCGCGCCCAAGGCAATAGCAGGAAGGATCAAATGGAGAAACGTGCCCTTTCCTCCCGACGGGAACCACCTCAGTTGAACAGAGAAGACGAGCATGAGAAGTAAACCGAGCCAAAATATGGGCATCGAAATCCCGAAGAGGGCACCGATCATGCTCATGTGGTCGAAAAGGGAGTACTGTTTGGTCGAGGAGATCACGCCGGCAATGAGACCGATAAAGCCTGCGATCAGAATCGAAAGGAAGGAGAGCTGAACGGTAAAGAGAAATCTCTCCTTAAGAAGCTTGATCACGGGCTCCCGGTTTCGAATCGAAATGCCGAAATCCCCGCGAACCACGTGGGTGATGAAATGGATGTATTGAACATAAAGGGGCCGGTCCAGACCATAGTCGCTTCGGACTTTATTGATGAAGGCCTCATCGGCCTGTTCTCCTGCGAGAAGGATAGCCGGATCGCCAGGAACCATATGGAGTAAGGAGAAGGAGACGAGGGATACACCAAAGAGCACGGGAAGGAGCATCAAAATACGTTTTAGAATGTAACGGGGCATTCTTTTTCCCTTCACCCCTTTCTCGCCAGATGATCTCCGCGCCGGCAAAAAAATCGGGTTGCGGACCCGGCAATGAGTCGTCGTGTCCGCGAAAGGCGGCCTCTCGGGAGGGCTCTTGACACCGCCTCGAAGATAGGGGCACGCTGCAACGTGCCCCTACTCCTCCTGGGAGAGAACCCCCCGCTGACGGGCTCAACTTCCCTCGGGGCGTTGCCCTTTGCCCCAGCCCCGTCCGATCGTTCCGCCTATTTCTCCAAATACGTTCGGTGATCGAAATAGGTCAGCTCCAGAGGGGAATTGATCACGCCATGGAGCTTCTTCGTGTAGCCAATCGTCTCCTTCGTTACCAGGATCGGGATGGAAGGAGCGTCCTTGGCGAGAATTTCCTGAGCAGCCTTCAGATAACGATCCATATCGGCCTTGTTGGTTGCTCGGGTGAATTTGTTGACGAGGTCGTCAAACTCCTTGTTCGAGTAGAAGCTTCGGTTGTTCCCCTTCGGAATCCATTGCTCGGTGGTGAAGAGGGGATAAAGAATCCACCGTGCCTCGGCCGTAGAGGGAGCCCAACCCAGGAGAAAGATCTCCGACTCGTTCGTTTCGACGGGCTTTCGCAAAGCAGCGAGGTAGGCCGCCCATTCCATCGTATCGAGGCTACATTCGACGCCCACCTTTTTTAGCTGTTGCTGGATCGCCTGGGCCATCTCGAAATCCTTTGGATACCGTCCGTGGGGGCTCCAGAGCTTCGCCTTGAGCCCTTTGGGGAAACCCGCCTCGGCGAGGAGTTTCTTGGCCTTTTCGGGATCGTAGGGATATCCCTGCATGGGCACATAACCCGTCGTCAAGGGAGCGACCATTCCCGTAGCCACCAGAGCCCTTCCCTGATAGATGTTCTTCACGATCGACTCCTTGTCGATCGCATAGCTGATCGCCTGTCGTACCCGGACGTCGGTAAAGGGCTTCTTGGCGCAGTTAAACCCCAGATAGAGGACCCGAAGGGTCTCCGTTGAGTCGAGCTTGATATTGGGATCTTTTTCAAGCCTGGGAATGTCCTCAGCCGGAATCCGTACGATCAGATGGGCATCTCCCGACTGGAGCATCATCACCCTGGCACTGTCCTCTTTCACCGTCTTCACCGTGATCTTGTCGAGATAGGGCTTTCCTCCCCAGTACTCATCGTTTCGGACCATGGTCAAGTGATCGCCGTGGACCCACTCCACGAACTTGAAAGGCCCGGTGCCTACGGGACGGCGGGCGATATCCTTGCCGTACGTTTTCAGGGCCGTCGGGCTGATGATCCCCGAGGCGCTATGGGCCAGGTTGTTGAGGAAGAAAGCGAACGGGGCCTTGAGGTTGACCTTCACGGTGAATTCATCCACCACCTCGACCGTGTTGACAAAAGGCGTGTAGAGCCCGGCTCGAGAAGGTTTTTCCGGGCCGATCATCCTCTCGATGAAGACCTTCACCGCCTCGGCATTGAAAGGAGTCCCATCGTGGAATTTCACCCCCTTCCGAAGGTTGAATGTCCAGGTGAGCCCGTCGCTCGAGACCTTCCAATCCGTCGCCAATCCCGGAACGATTCTCAACTTTTCGTCGAACCGGGCGAGGTTCTCGTACATCATCCGATTCACAGCCTCCGAAGGATTGCTCTCCGCATTGGCCGGATCGAGGCTGTCCGGATCAGCCCCGGCCGCATAAATGACCGTGCCACCATGGACCTGGGCCGAACTGGCCCCGGGCCAACCTAGCCAAACCCCCAAAGCGAAAATCCCAAAAACTGCCAAAAGCCGCTTCATATTCCTCCTCCTTTCTTTTGACGTTCGTCTCTTTGCCACGAGACTCCCTTCGGCTCCTCCTCTTCCTCTAATCCAGTCTGCTCTTCCTCTCACCCCCCTTTGTACATGGCCTCGATCAAGTCTTTGAAGGCCTCGTTGACAAACTTACGCTTCACCTTCATGGTGGGCGTTACTTCGCCGTCTTCTTCGTAGAGTTTCTTGGGAAGGATCGTGAACTTCTTGATCTGCTCCACCGTGGCAAGGGTCCGGTTGACCTTGTCGACCTCCTTTTGAATCAATTGCCTGATTTCCAAGGCTTGAGTCAAGCTGGCATAGGTGTTAAAAGGGATCTTGTGGTCCTGGGCATACTTGACGACGTTCTCCTCGTCGATGACGATCAGGGCGGTGACATACTTCCGGCGATCGCCGATGACGATGGCGTCATGGATGTAGGGGCTGAACTTAAGCTGGTTCTCGATATTTTGGGGAGCGATGTTCTTGCCTCCGGCGGTGATGATGAGATCCTTCTTCCGATCCGTGATCTTTAGAAATCCCTCTTCGTCGAGCTCCCCTACGTCTCCAGAATAAAGCCATCCGTCTTGAAGGGCCTCCCGAGTGGCCTGAGGGTTCTTGAAATAGCCTTTGAAGACGCCGGGACTCCTCACCAGGATCTCCCCATCCGGAGCGATCTTGACCTCCACGCCGGGCAAGGGCTGACCCACTTTTCCACTTCGCATCCGATCGAGACGACTCACCGTCGTCACCCCTGTCCCTTCGGTCTGACCATAGCCCTCGACCAAAGGAAGGCCGATGGCATGGAAAAACTTCAGGACATCGGGTGAAATGGGAGCCGCTCCCGAGTAGGCCGTACGCACGCGCTCGAAGCCCAATCGCTCCTTCAGCTTTCGAAAAACGGCAAGATAAGCCGCTCCATAGGCAAGCTTCCACCCGAACGGAACAGATCGTCCTCCGAGTTTCATCTCGGCGTGCTTCATACCGATCGCCATGGCCGCCTTGAAAACCTGGCGCTTGAACCAGGTGGCATCGGACATCTTGATCAGGATGCCCGATGCGTATTTCTCCCAGATGCGAGGGACTCCATAGGCCACGGTTGGCGAGACCTCTCTCATGTTATCCATGATGGTGTCTGTGTTTTCGACAAAATGGACGATACCACCATGGCGAATATTGACCATCACCGTAAAAAGCTGCTCGAAGATGTGACAGAGGGGAAGAAAGGACAGGGTCTCGTCCGTATCGTAAAAGGGATTGGCTCCAGGGAGGGCTTCGCTCATCCACACCAAATTCTTTTGGGTCAGCATGGCTCCCTTGGGAGGCCCGGTCGTTCCCGAGGTATAAATGAGGACCGCAAGATCCTCGGGCTCGATCTCCTCGATCTTTTTCTCGAAGAGGTGAGGCTCCCTCCGATGAAGTTCTTCGCCACGGTCCAAAAGATCATCGAAGCTCATGAGCATGGGATCTTCATATCGTTTCAAGCCTTCCATGTCCATGACGATGATCTTCTCGAGCCGAGGGGTGGTTTTCCGAAATTTGAGAGCCTTGTCGAACTGCTCTTCGTTCTCGACGATATAGAATCTCGACTCCGAGTGGTCCACGATGTAACCGCACTGCTCCGCCGCGTTGGTCGTGTAAATCCCCGCGGTCACCCCACCCGCACACATGGTGCCGATATCGGAATAGACCCACTCCGGTCTGTTCTCGCCGATCAAAGAGACGCACTCGCCCTTTCGAAGACCAAGGGAGATCAGACCCAAGGCGACAGCCCTCACCTTTTCGCCGTACTCTCGCCACGTGATGTCCCGCCAGATTCCATAGGCCTTCTCCCGCAACGCAACCTTATCGGGGTATGTTTGGACCCTTTTGAGAAAAAGGGATGGAATCGTCTCGCCCTTCATCCGTCCTTCCAACCTGTCTCTTGCTGAAGCTTAGGATAACCGGACGGGTGAACCCTAAAAGGGGTATCTTCCTATCCGGATCACGGAGTCCGCGATCTCTCGCCTTAAAGCTATGGTATTGATGGGGTTGAACCGGGTCAGTTTCTTCAGGGCTGAAAGCTGCGTTCGCAGGGTGTCGCCCTCTGCAATGGCCGCAAGGGCCTGCTTCCCATACCCCTCCAACCGATTAAACGCATCGTTGATGTAGACCTGGGTCATGGCCTTTTGAATCCGGGCCCGCTCATCCTCAGCCCTCTGCCACGATTTCAAGGCCCGAAGAAGAACACTCTCCATGGCGAAGACCTCGATGGCCATATCGCTCAGAAGCCCCAGGATCTCCTGCTGGTCAGCCAAGGCCATCATGTATCGCTGAACTGCAGCACCTGCCACAAG
>Ga0078972_1007327_pt1 | contig 24676 bp, 27 predicted proteins | sample YelNatPaOPGAMG01_FD_67568 | JGI IMG/M metagenome (GOLD analysis project Ga0078972, IMG submission 67568) | Hot spring thermophilic microbial communities from Obsidian Pool, Yellowstone National Park, USA - OP-RAMG-01 (SPADES assembly) (version 2) | ecosystem: Environmental > Aquatic > Thermal...
TGTGCGGGCCGAGCCTGGCGATAGTGTGCATCACCCGGCGCAACTGCGCCGACTTCACCAGCATCCCTCCCACCTGCTCAGCTCCCTCCAGCAGCTCCTCCACCCCTATCCACTCCGCGCCCTGAGAACGGACCCGATGCAAGGCGGTGGTTACGGATTGGGACTCTTCATCGATCCGGGTATCGCCGAGATTCATTGTTCCCCCTCCCCAGGCGGTTACGCCTTCCTGCTACACGCGGTACATTAACTGTGTCTACAAGTTGTAGGCTTTCTCTTCATACGCTTCGGGCGTTGCTCGTGTCAAGAGCCTGTGGCACGCGGGAAACAAGGGCGGCCAGAGCGGGTGCATCATGGCAACACAGAGTAAAGCGTTGTGCCAGCGGGTTCTGAAAAACAGAGGAAGGCTCAACGTCGCGCGGAAAAGGAGAGCGGTCGAGCTTGAAGGGTGTCGCGAAAGCAAGTGGGGCCAAGGCGTGCGGCGAAACCACGCGCGCTTTTCAGCAGGTTACGAGAGTCGGTTCGTCGCGCTCTCCTGCGGGAATCTTTTCCGCAAGGCGTCGGTGCGTTACGTCGTTTGCGAAGGGCGAGCCGACGTGGCCGATCGAAGTGACGGTCCCGCGATCCGATGGGACATGGATTTTGTAATTATTCGCGAGCTCGTTGGTTTCCTGGATGGCCTTGAGCTTGAAGGGCGTCGGGCACGCGCCCGTCTGCGAGCGAGATAGCGCGATCGGCGGCGAGCGCGAGCGGGAGGATGATAGGGATTGGCCTCAGCCGTATGCGCGGTGGTTGGAACGTCCGTCCTTCGACCTTTACCGCGTACCGTGGCTGCTTCATGTTGTTGGCTAGAAGTGAATGACGTGATGTCGGGCGGGCAGTTTTCATTTTATCAAAGGAGGGCACATGAAGCGCATGGCGCTGGCGTTGAGCGTGGGTGCGCTCGGGATCTTGGGATGCGCCGCGAGCCAGAACGCATCGGTTCCAACCACGATAATTTCAAAGAGCGGAAAGTCGCGATGCGTGTTCGACGGGGCCGCGTTCTGCGCGGCGAACCGCAACGCGCAGTCGATAGACACCACGGGCCTGGCACTGGACCGGCGCAATCAGGAGCAGCGCACGGCCTCGGGCTCTCCAAGAACGCTTTTCCCGACCAAGTTTCACGACGGTGGAACCTTCGAGGTGACCTGCAGCGTTACGCGCGACGGGCGAGTGAACTACGCGCAGGTGGTGCCGGGCGCGCCGCTGAGCGACAACGATATCGGATCGCTCAAGGCTTCCGGCTACTGCGGGACAGTAACCAGTGATTAAGGCAATCGAGGCCGCCGGGGTGGCGAATGCGAGGCCAGGGCGGCGGGGGTTTCCCATGGGCCGGAATCTCTGTAATTTTGAAGGCTCCGGACGCGCTTCGGTGAGCCGTTAGCTCAGGCCGGTAGAGCATCTGACTTTTAATCAGAGGGTCCCGGGTTCAAGTCCCGGACGGCTCACCACCGAAAAGCTCAATTAATTCAAGGCTTTTTCAGGAATCGTAAAACGCTGTTCGGCCGCTTCCGCGTCGGACTGTGGGGGATTTTGTGGGGAGTCCACCACAAAATCGGTCCGTTCCAGCGCCGCGATAGCGGCCTGCTTGGCCTGGTTGCGAATGTGGCTGTAGCGTGCCAGCATCGCCTTCGAGACGTGGCCGGCCAGCGCCATGATGGTCTGTTCCGAGACGGCCGGATTCTCGGCAAGCCGGCTGATAAAGGTATGCCTGAGGTCGTGCCAGCGGTAGTGAAGGCCGGCCGCCTTGAGCGCATCGCGCCAGGCTTTCTTCCAGAGGCCAATCGGCCGAGTTAAATCGACGCCGTAGAGGTCCGAGCGGCGGTTATGGCCGGTAAATCCGATACGATAGGCCGGAAAGACGTAGGCATCCGGACCTGCTTCGGCGAACCGCGCCAGCCAGAGGCTCAAGGTGGCGCAAGCGCGCGTGGTAAGCGGTATCGTGCGGCCGGTTCCGCCTTCGGTCTTGGACTTCGAGACGGTAAGCCAGCCTTCCACGATAGCGCCGTCGCGCCAAACCAGGCTGAGGTCACGATGGCGCAAGTGGCGCAGCTCACTGGCGCGCAAGCCGGTATCGACGGCAAGCACGAAGAGCGGCAGTAGCGCCGGACTCCGGCTTTCGCGAATCGCCGCAAGGATTCGTTCCTCATCTTCACGGCTCATTGCACGGCCTACATCGTGAGGTTCACGCAACGGCCGGACCTGTCCCTTGACCGCGTCCCACAAGCCGAAATGGCGAAGCACCATGCGGAGCACGGCCAGTTCGAGGTTGATACTCCGCGCCTTGAAGCCTTGGCGCTGGCGCTCGCGGATTAGCGCGGCGATGTCGCGTTCGCTGATATCCGAAACGAGGCGCTCGCCGAAATGCTCCACCAGGCGGCCGGCGTAAATGCGGTAGTTCTCGAACGTATGGCGCGCAAGTCCGGCGCGTGAATCGAGCCATTGCTGGACCGCTAACTTGAACAGCGGCGGCCGTTCGCGCCGTACCGCAAGGCCGTTGGCCGCAAGCTCGACCTGGCGCCGGCGCTGCGCCTCGACCATCTTCGCCACGGTCTTTGAGGTCGTGCCGGCTGATTCGCGGATGCGCTGGCCGTTGACCGTGAACTCGAACCAATAACGATTACCGCGACGAAAGATGCTCATGACTTGGCTCCTTTCCGGTAATGGCGGTCAGTTTGCGGACCGTCGCTTCTTTCAAGCTTTTTCCGCCAGTAGTTCTCGCGCGCCTTTTTCGCCAGCTCCGGCCGGTGCGCCTCGCGATAAGCACGCAATGCGGCCGCATTGGCGCAGTCACGCTGGCAGAACTTCTGGTCTTTGCGCGACACCAGGAAGATTGCATTACATTCCTTGCAGCGCGCGATTTGCCACGGCTCCAGCTCCGCCAGGTCGGCCGCCAGCGTCTCAACCATTACGTCGCGGATAGAGCCGTCGTAGGCCACGACGCGCCGTTCGTCGCCTAGCATCCGGCCGTCGAAAACCATCTTCTCTTTAAGCGTATTGAACTCGATACGCTGGCGACTAACCGCGGCTTCCAGCAGTTTGCATACCGCTTCGCGCGCCGGCTGGAGCAGCTCGGCATTCTTCTTCGCGGCGTCCAGATCGCGCGCCAGCGCGCCGGTCCCCGCCACGTCCAGGTAGCGGCGGATATCGTCAATCAGGTTTAGGCGGTCACCTTCGCGCAGCGCACCTAAATCGGTTGCGGCGAATCGAGCCGCAAACTCGAGCGCCTCGCGCCAATCCATCAACTCCGGTTCTTTCTCGGTCTCCATACGCACCTTTACCTTCCGCAAGCAATTTGGCCTTCCGCAAGCAAGTCGAGGAGTAGATTCATATTGCAAGTACTATCTTGCTACGACGATATTGTCAAATAGCTCCGCGCATTGCAACTTAGAGTTATCACCTTCAAGGAGCTTTAGCATGGATAGACTCTTGAGTTTTCGCGAACTTGAGGAATTGACCGGAGTTAAAATTCCAACCTGGCGATTGTGGACGTCGCAGCGTCGCATTCCTGTCGTGCGACTCGGACGGCTCGTTAAGGTCCGAGAATCGGATATCGCGCGGTTCCTGGATGACGGTTACGTTCCGGCTCGGCCAGGAGTCGTAAGATGAACAACGGTAGCAAACCGCCAAACGATGCCATTACCGCAGCGCTTCTAGCCGCCGAGCCACCGGATCGCGAAACACAAATCCGTGTCGAGGTTGCGCGCCTCGCGCGGCTGGACGATGCCGGCTACGAAGCAGAGCGCAAGCGCGCCGCACAAGTGCTCAATATTCCGGTCACTCGACTTGACGCGCTCGTTCGAACCACGAAGCTTAAGGCGGCTACCACGAAGCGCGCCGGCACGCCACCGATGTTCCCGGCCGTGATTCTCCACCACGAGCCACAGGATGGCGCCAAGCTTCTGGACGACGTGCGCGCGACGCTCCGCAAGTTCGTGGTTCTGCCGCCTGGTGCGGCCGAAGTTCTCACGCTCTGGAGCGCGTACACTCATATCTTCGACGTCTTCGACGTCGCGACGTGGATCACGCTCCTGTCGCCTCGCGAAAGATGCGGTAAATCACGAACGATTGAGGTCGTCGCGCCTCTAACTCCGCGTGCGTTTGTTGCTTCTGGCGTGACCGCCGCGGCTTATTTTCGGATCGTCGAAGAACACCATCCCATTATCTTCATTGATGAATTCGACCAATTTTCGGAAAACGAAGACCTAAGATGTACGTTGAACAGCGGTTATCGGCGCGCCGCCGCCTGGATTCCACGTTGCGTCAAGACCAATGACGGCGACTTCGCCGTCGCGCGCTTTTCTACATTCGCTCCGTTGTTCTTGGCTAAAATCGGCGAGTTCGATGGTCGCTGGCGCACGATCCGAGACCGTACGCCAATAATCCGGATGAAGCGGCGCACTGCGGCCGAGCCGATCGAAAGATTCCGCGACTCCGAGTACCAACCGCTCGCGGCCGAACTCCGGTCGAGGTTGGCGCGTTGGACTACGGATTGTCGCGAAGCGCTGAGCAAGGCGCGGCCGGCGGAAATTCCAGGCCTGGATGATCGAGCAAATGAGATAGTCGCGCCGCTGCTCGCCGTGGCCGACGTCGCCGGCGGCTCATGGCCGACTGAGGCGCGCGCCGCAATCGCCGCGATCATGTCGAGTCGCGCCGAAGACGACGACGCGACCTCCACTCTTCTGCTCGCGGACGTCTGCGACCTATTCAAGGCCGAAGGCGCAGATAGGCTCGCAAGCAGGCAAATCGTGGAATACCTCAACAGCCTCACTGATAGGCCATGGCCAACGTGGAACCGCGGAAGGCCGTTAACTGAAAACGTCCTATCGCGTTTGCTCAAGCCGTTCGAAATCAAGTCGCAGACCGTCCGACTCGCGGAAGGTACGGCCAAAGGCTATAAGCGCGCGGACTTTACGGACGCGTGGTCGAGATACCTGCCGAATTGCGATTTTTCTCCTAGTACACCGTCTTCAAACCGTAACACCGTCACAACTCAACGCGCCGTAGGAGAAAATGGCGATCGCGATCCGTCACAAGAATCCGGATGTGACGGATCGAAAAGTGCAGAAAACCCCACGCAGAGAACAGTTGTGACGATGTTACGGATTGAAGGGGGGGATATAGGAGAAAAAAACGCTACGACCGCCTCGACATGCCTGCACGGCGGCGATCCGAATCATTGTGTTGATTGCGAGTACGACCGCATCGCCGCCGCCGACGCCGAAGGCCGCGAACTGGCCAAAGAACCGCCGGCGGACGACAAGGACAAACCGCCGTTTTGATGCACAAGCGACAAAGAAATACGTAGCTATCTATGGACGCGAGTGAAATTGTTCAGAAATTCAATCAGCTAGGTATCCGGCTATTCCTTGGCCGTGACGGAAACCTTCGCGCACGTCCACTACCACCGCGTGACGCTCTCTCCGATGAACTGCGAGAGCTGCTACGGTTCCTGAGACAGCGCGAGTGTGAGGTTGTTCAATTGCTATCCGAGCGGCCGGATATGTCGAATGCGGCCGATATGTCGAACACGGCCGATATGTCGGTCACGTTGCCTCTCAACCTGGTCCGCATCGCCGACGCCGTGGCGGCGAATCCGCGCTCACCTATTCTTACGGACATGGCCTTGGCGGTCTTTGTCCGCCACGCCATCGAGGCGCAACGGACCATCGAGCGGCTGCCAGCGGCCGCAAAGGCCGAGGCGCTAGCTCATTGTCGCGAGGCGGAGAACCGCATCGTGGCGGCGATTACCGGCCGCGACTACCAGGAAGCTTATGCGCTGGCTTCTGCACTACCTGGCGAATTAGCTGCGCTCACGTTGCAATGACCATCCAGGACGTTCTCTCGCGCCTTCGCGGCGTTCGCCGCAGCGGCGCCGGTTGGAAAGCGCTTTGTCCAGCGCACCACGACAAAGGTCCATCACTTTCGATTCACGAAGGCCAGGATGGCCTGATTCTTCTGTACTGTTTCGCCGGTTGTTCCTACGTCCAAATCGTCGAGGCTCTAGGTCTCGCGCCGCAAGCGGCGCCGATACCTGTACCGCGTACCAGTATCCAGCCGGTTCGCCAGCCTGACGACGCCGGCCGCGTCGAGACTGCGCGGCGCATCTGGCGCGAAGCGAAACCGCTACCTGGAACTCCAGCGCAGCGCTACCTGGAGAATCGAGGTATCCACCTTGCGAACTGGCCGCTGACGCTCCGCTACCATCCGGCCTGTCCGCATCCATCCGGTTCGCGTTTACCAGCCTTGGTTGCAGCTGTAGCGGTCCATCGCGAAGGCAAGCTCCGCCTGACGGCCGTGCATCGCATCTACATCACGCCAGACGGCCGGAAGGCCGACGTGGAACCAAGGAAGGCGAGCCTTGGTAGCGTGAAAGGCGGCGTTATCTGGCTAACGCGGCCAACGGACCGAGTAATCATCACCGAAGGCGTTGAAGACGCGATGGCGCTGATGACCGCGAACTGCGGCGACTCACGCTTCGCGGACTGGAGCTATGCGGCCGCCGTCTCGGCCGGCAACCTGCCGAACCTGGAGCTGCCACGCGAAGTCCAAACCGTGATTGTCGCGGCCGACGCCGACTCCGCCGGCCGCAAGGCCGCCACCGAAGCCGCGTGTCGCTTCATCGACGAAGGCCGCAACGGCCTGGTTGCCTATCCGCCGGACGGCGCCAAGGATTTTAACGAAGCGCTGCTCGCCACACATCGCAAAACACCAGAACCAATTACCGCTCGCGAGCCGTGATATCTCACGCCGAACGTCTACTGCTGCTTCACCTTCGCGCCGCTGGTTTGCCTGAACCGCAGACCGAGTACCGCTTCGCTCCGCCACGCCGCTGGCGCTTTGACTTCGCATGGCCGGCCGCGATGCTGGCGGTCGAGGTGGAAGGCGGTTCATGGATTTATGGCCGCCACGTCCGCGGCCGTGGCTTCGAGGCCGATTGCGAGAAGTACAACGCGGCCGTTCTTCTCGGCTGGCGCATCTTACGCTTCACGCCAGCGATGATTGAATCCGGTCTCGCCTTATCCGCCGTAAAAGCTGCATTTGGAATGCAACTTTCCGAGCCGCAGAAAGCGTAGCAATTTCCAGCGTTTTTTACGGCTGGCGCATACCATCGCGAGCGGCCAGAAATCACACGGCGTTCTATTATCCGCAACGCCGTAAACACCTAGGCCATGTGGACCATATGGACTAACGCCTTGCGTAGGTACGCTACTGGCTAGCCTGGAGCCTGTGTCGGCTTACCACGAATGTTTGGACGCTCGCGGACCGGTAGGCCGGCTCGGACTTTTGGCGGACCATAGGACCGCGACGGCCGGCCGATGCGGCCGACGCGACGCGGCGAGCTCGCGAAGCGGAAGGCTCACTCCAGGAACGCCTCGAAGGCACGCCTTGCCGTCTGGCCGCGGCCGTCTGGTTGACCGAAGCGCCAGCGGATGAGCTTCCATGCCTTCGTGTTCTTGCCGCCGCTATCTCAGGCCAACGCTAACCGGAAAACAGCTCCATGAGCCTTTAAACGCGAACCAGAGGCCAACTTGTCGGCCGGCGGATGCGCCGGCTAAGGCCGGCGCGAACCAGAGGCCAGCTTGCGCGAGCAGGTAAGCTTCCACCTTCGCGTTCATACCGAAAGTAGGCCGAATCCTACATCCTGTGCTGTGGGGGAAATTGTGGGGAGTCTCCATCAATTTCGGTATTACTCAGTAGTAATCGAGGTTCGCGGCCGGATGCGCGAAAACTCCACGGAGACAAGGAGTTTAACGCATATACTGTACTACCAAGTGATATTGTCGAAATAGCCACTGCCACAACTTTTAATCAGAGGGGCCCGGGTTCAAGTCCCGGACGGCTCACCACCGAAAACCCATCATTCGGCCATTTTACCCACCGGAGCTCGGACCGGTGGTCCCGGCTTGTCGAAATCGGCTCTGAAAAGCTCGCTGTGAGCTATCAGGACTGCATGGAGTTAAAAATGGCCTCTTTGCTTCCCATCTGGCGCTAAGCTAACGTGTCTGAGTGAAAAGGCCTTCGGAAAATTGGCCAATGGAGGAATCACAGACATGCGAGTGACTTTGTTTGGACTGGTGAGCGGAGCCGCGCTCCTGGCGATCGCGGCTGCGCCGACCGTGTGGGCGAAGGACTCGGGCAGTTATGCGGTGCAGTGCCTGTCGAATGACACGGCGCTCCAGCAGGCGGAAGGGATTAGCGGGCCGTCAGGGCCGGTGACCGTTACCATTCAGCCTGCATCGTTGTGGCCGCCCAATCACAAGATGCGCACCGAGCAGGTTACGGCGAATCTCACATCGCCGTTTAATTCCACGCCTCCAGCTTCGCCCTACGCCGACGGTGCGAACATCACGGTCTGGTTGACGGATATCACTGACAACCAGGTTACGGATGACAACCTGGGCGGACAGGGATGCGGCGCGCCGACCGCGAAGCAGGGGCCGGACTGGCTGCCAGCCGTAACAATGAGCGATCCCACGTCGTACGACACGGCGAGCGCGACGCTTACGGACACAAACCCGGTGCCGCTGGACTTTTCGGATCAGGGCACTTCGCCGGAGCCGGTGAGCGTGAAGGTGCGTGGCGAGCGCTGCTCTCGGGGTGGCGTGCGGACCTACGTGCTCAGCATCGTGTGCTGCGACACCACGGGCGGTCCCGGAAATGCAGTTTGCGACGACCAGTATATTCAAGCGGTCGAGAACAGTCAGAGCACGACTCTCACCCAGGCCTCGACGACCGAATCACTTGAGGTAACGGTGCCGAAGAGCCAGGGCCGCCATCACTAAACCCCGGATTCGGAATCGAATCCTTCGCCCGGCCGCGATACTCACGGCCGGGCGAATTTTTTTCGCCGGTCGCTTCGGCCTCCGGTGCAAAGCGTGCGGGTCTGCAGGGTGCGAGAAAGGCGCAAAACACGATCTGACGGAAGCAAGATGAACAAATCGGCAATCCCTATAACAATCCTAAAGGCCGCCGGGCCCATCGATGTTCCGAGAGCCTCTTCGGATTAATTGTGCCTCGCGGTGCCGCCGGCCTTGCGCCGCCGGGCACGCCGTCCAGCTCGCACGATCGCTGATGAAGCACAAGCACGGCTAAGGGGCGAAGTGCAATCTCCGATCCGGGATGCTCTCGCGATGTGCGCGGCGAGCGCCGCGTCAGCGGTTTATTCGCTGCCGTATCGCCCGGAATCCGCATCATGCTTGTATTATGCAAGTAAGATGCTATCGTCGCGCGTGTGGCATCGAAGCGGAAGTCAGAACGGCGCTCGGGTTGCCCGGTGAGCATTTCTCTGGAGCTTTTCGGAGATCGCTGGTCGCTGCTGATCGTTCGCGACCTGATGGTTCGCGGATTTCGGACGTTCAAGGAGTTCCTGGAATCAGGCGAGGGGATTGCTACCAACATACTCGCTGACCGCCTGAAGAAGCTCGAAGCGAACGGGATTGTGGTAGCGGAGCCGGAGAAGGCGGATCGTCGGAAGTCGAATTATCTGTTGACCGAGAAAGGGATCGATCTCGCGCCGGTGCTGCTCGAATTGCTGGTCTGGGGAGCGCGCCACGAGAAGACGGCGGCGCCATGCGCGCTGGTAGACCGCATGGAAAAGAACCGCGAAGAGGTCCTCGCGGAAATCAGGCGGCGATGGCGTGAGCGGGACCCGGCGCCGCTGCAGGTTCGGGGACGATGGGTCTGGCCGTGAAATGCGCCGAACGGGGCCGTGCGCAATCGCACGAATCAAGCAGTGAACGGGAGGAGGCCACAACCGCACCTCCCAATGTAAGTCCATAAGTCATATCTGGCCCGCATATCGGCGGACCCAAGGAGCCGCGAATTATGAGCAGGGTACGAGTGCTTGTTGGCACGCGCAAAGGCGCATTCATCCTGGAATCGGACGGCAAGCGTGAAGGCTGGCAGGTCATCGGCCCGCACTTCGCGGGTTGGGAAGTGTTCCACATGAAGGGTTCGCTCGCCGATCCGAACCGCCTGTATGTGTCGCAGTGCAGCGGATGGTTCGGACAGGTGATCCAGCGATCGAACGACGGCGGGAAAACCTGGGAGACGCCGGGAGGGGGAATTACATTATCGCCCGAGGGGCTACCCCGCGGTGAGAGCAACAAGTTCGTTTATGACACGTCCGCAGAAACGGGCCGACCGCTCACCACGCATCAGTGGTACGACGGGACGCAGCGTCCGTGGGAGTTCAAGCGCGTGTGGCACCTGGAGCCGTCGTTCACCGACCCGGATACGATCTACGCTGGGGTGGAGGACGCGGCGCTGTTCCGCTCGACCGACGGCGCGCACACCTGGCAGGAGTTGGCGAGCTTGCGGGGACATCGCTCGGGACCGAAGTGGCAGCCGGGCGCAGGCGGGATGTGCCTACACACGATCATATTGGATTCGGAAAATCCCCGGCGCATGTACATAGCAATCTCGGCGGCAGGCGCTTTTCGCACTGACGACGGCGGCAGGAACTGGGAACCGATCAACCGCGGGCTCAGGTCCGCCAACCTTCCCGATCCAACCGCCGAAGTGGGCCACTGCGTCCATCGCATCGCGATGCATCAATCGCGCCCGGAGGTGCTTTTCATGCAGAAACACTGGGACGTGATGCGCACCGATGATGCGGGCGATTCATGGCGGGAGATCAGCGGGAACCTGCCGACGGACTTCGGCTTTGCGCTCGACGTCCACGCGCACGAGCCGAACACGATCTATGTCGTTCCGATCAAGAGCGATTCCGAACATTACCCGCCCGAGGGAAGACTGCGCGTGTACCGGAGCCGCGTGGGTGGAAACGAATGGGAGCCGCTGACCAAGGGCCTGCCGCAGAGCAACTGCTACGTCGATATTTTGCGCGACGCGATGGCGGTGGATTCGCTCGATCCGTGCGGAATATATTTCGGTACAACCGGCGGCCAGGTGTATGCGTCCGCCGACGCGGGTGACAGCTGGGCCCCAATCGTGCGAGACCTTCCGAGCGTACTCTCTGTGGAAGTGCAAACGATCCCATGATTCGGGTCGCGCTTCCGGCCAGTCTGCGCGTGCTCGCGCGGATCGACGGCGACGTCGAACTCGACGTTCGCGGCGCCGTCACGCAACGTTCGGTGCTCGATGCGCTCGAGGCGCGTTATCCGGCGCTCAGCGGAACGATCCGCGATCACGTGACGCAACGGCGCCGCGCGTTCATCAGGTTCTTCGCCTGCGAGCAGGATCTTTCCCATGAATCGCCGGACGCGCCGCTGCCCGACGCCGTTGCCCGCGGTAGCGAGCCATTCCTCATCGTCGGAGCGATCGCCGGCGGCTAACGCGAAGACCGGCGCTCGCCAGCCGCTTCCTGCTTGATTCGCAGCGCTCCCGACGGACACGCTCTGACCGTTGCGCGAACGCTCTCATCGTCAGCGCCCCGCAGGTCGATGACGAACCTGCCGTTCTCGACGCGAAAGACCTTTGGCAGGCTCTTCACGCAATTTGCGGAATGGGTACATGCTTTGGAATCCCATGTCACTTCAAGCGCCATCTCGATATTCTCCATTGATTAGCGATTTTCCTGACCCCGTCGCGGGTGCCGGTTGTTTGCCGCGCGGCGGTTGAAGCTTTGCACGAATCGCGACGGACCTGGGAGAGGCGCGGGGGTGTTGTGTTGGCCTGCGCCCGCATCATGTAGGATCGAAACATACTGCGAGCGCATCGCCACAATTCTTCCTGTTCGGAGATGTCCTTAGCCGCCGCGCGAGAACTTGTGATGGCCTATGGCTGGAACGCCACGGCGTACCAGATCCTGAATCCGGGAATCGAGCATTGGTTCTCGCCCGAAGCGCCGGGCGTGGTGGGGTATACCCGGCGCGCAAAGGTGATGCTCGTCGCCGGCGAGCCGGCTTGCGCGCATGAGGTGCTGGCCGAAGTCGCCCGTGCGTTCGAGGATTTTGCCCGCTCGAACGGATGCCGGGTGTGCTACGTGTGCGCGGCGGAGCGGATGCGCGAGCTTTTGGCCGGTTCGCCGCGCCATGCGGCGGTGACGATAGGGGCGCAGCCGGTCTGGGATCCGCGCCGGTGGAGCGACGCGGTGAAGTCGCATCCGTCGCTGCGCGCGCAGCTCAATCGCTCGCGCAACAAGGGCGTGGTAATCGAACCGCTTGACCCGGAACAGGCGCGCGACAATGCGGAATTGCAAAGCGTGCTTCGCGAATGGCTCGACGGGCGGACCCTGCCGCCGCTTCACTTTCTCACCGAGCCGGTGACGCTCGCGGGCGAAGTGCGCGATCGTATCCTGCTGGTCGCGCGGCGCGAGGGCAGGATGGCCGCCTTCCTGGTCGCATCGCCGATCGGCGCGCGCCGCGGCTATCTGATCGAGCAGGTCGCGCGAGCGCGAAGCGCTCCCAACGGGACTGCGGAATTGCTTATCGACAACGCGATGCGGCGGTTCGCAGACGGCGGCGGCTCCTACGTCTCGCTCGGGCTGGTCGCGCTTGCGACCCGGGCCGACGTCGAACTAGCGAAGAATCCGGCATGGTTGCGCGCGATGATGCGCTTGGCGCGCGCGCACGCGAACCGGTTCTACAATTTTCGCGGGTTGGAGCAGTTTCGCGCCAAGATGCTGCCGGAGCGATGGGAGCCGGTTTACGCGATATCCAATGAGCGGCGCTTCTCGATGCGCACGCTTTACGCGATCGGGGAGGCGTTTGCCGGGATGCCGCCGTGGATGGCGATCGGAATCGGCGCGGCAAAGGCGGCGCGGGACGAGCTTCGCGGATTCGCACGCAAGGTTTCCTTTGCGATGCGAAAAGGCATGGCGCGGGCACAAACCGCATCCACCCGTTGATTTGCGCCGCGTCCGCGTGCGCCAGCCATGTCCTACGGCCCGCGGCTTCGGGCGCTCACGCTCCTTGCAAGTGACCAGAGGATGAAGGAGCCGTTCTCGCCACCCGAGCCGTATAACGTCCGCATGGTGAGGCAAGCAGTCCCTGCGCGATGTTGCCGTTCCAGGGCCAGTCACCCTCGGTGCCGTAGCGGTGGTCACGCTGAGGGACTAGTCTTACGCGAATGGTTATGGTGTCGGGCAGCGGGCGAAAGCCGTTCGCAGTAGTCATTGTATCTACCGCGGCCCCCCTTTCTTTCGCGGCTGCCCGACGGGCGCCGTCAAAGCCGGGCGTCGACAGCGCCAGAATCAAAATCCCGACCATGACCAGCGATGCTCTCTTCATCCAATCGAGGCACTCCCCGACCGGGCCGGGAGCTTGGCGCTTGCCTCCTGTACTCATCGTAAAAGGCAGAGTTTGTCCTGCAATACGGCCGATTGAGAATTGTCTGATCAGAGGAGGTTCCTACAGCAATACGATTTGAACATGGTAAGAGCCCTTGAAGCGCCCGATAAAGCGGGCACAGCTTCGGCATGGTCGAAATACAGGCGAGCGCATCGGGTCCGTATTACCCGGCGGCCGCTCAACCCGGGGAAGAATCCACCCGGGGAAGTCGCCGACCCGATGACGCGTCGAAAAAGTGGACGCGCGAGCGCTCGAAATAGAAGCGGCGGCGCTCGCCCGCCTGGAGCGGTTCAGCGGTCTCGGTCAGCAGATACGCGGGACCGAAGCGAGCGACGACCGAATACCGCGCCCCGGAAAACTCCACGCGTTCGATCGTCGTCTCGATTGCGGATTTCGCAGGTCCGGCGTGGAGCGAAAGATCTTCGGGGCGGATCCCGAAGATAACTTCGTCGCGTGCGGCAGCGGGCGGTTCGACGCGGAGCATGGCTTCGCCCGCGCAAAGCGTTTTGCGATCGGGGGCAACCCGCACGCGCACCAGGTTCATTGGCGGCTGTCCGACGAACGAGGCGACAAATTCGTTGGCAGGCGCGTCGTACAGAGCGCGCGGCGACCCTATCTGCTCGATCGTTCCCGCGCGCATCACGGCCAGCCGGTCGGCGAGCGTAAGCGCTTCGAGCTGATCATGAGTAACGTAGATGACGGTGCGTCCGGTGTCCCGCTGGAAGCGCTTCAGCTCGACGCGAAGGCTTGCGCGAAGCTGCGCGTCGAGATTGGAGAGCGGCTCGTCCATCAGGATGATTCGCGGCTCGCGCACGAGCGCGCGGGCGAGCGCGACGCGCTGGCGCTCTCCGCCCGAAAGTTCAGCGGGCCGGCGGTTCAGGGCGGTCGAGAGTCCGGCGGACCTGGCGCATGCCTCGACGCGGCGGCGGATTTCTTCGCGTCCGAGCTTCATCAGGCGCAGCGGAAAGGCGATGTTGTCGAAGGCGGTCATGTGCGGATAGAGCGCGTAGTTCTGAAAAACCATCGCGACCGCGCCGTTGCGCGCTCCGTAGCCCGCGTGCGTTCCCGCTATGTCGACAATGCCGCGATCGGCGGGCTCGAGCCCCGCGATCAGCCGCAGCAGGGTGGATTTCCCGCATCCCGACGGTCCCAGCAGCACGAAAAATTCCCCCGCTTCGACCTCCAGCGAGATATCGTGCAGGCCGGCGCCGGAAGAGAACTCGCGCGAGAGATTGCGGATTAGAAGTTCAGGCACCGCCACGTCCCGCCGTTGCGATTAGCGCAAGCTTCCCGCCATCAGCGCGCCTCGTAGCATCGGCCGAAGCGCCACCACCACGCAGATTGCCGGTATCATCATCAGGAGCGCAAGCGCGCTCGCCGCGCCCACGTCGCCGAAGACCGTGTAATAGTAGAGCAGGGGAGGGAGCGTGCGGTTGGTGACCTGCAACAGGACCGCAAAGCCGAATTCGTCCCAGCTCAGGATGAAGCTCAGGATGAACGCGGCGGCAAGGGCGCCGCGCACAAGCGGCAGATCGATCGCTATGAAAATGCGAAGCGGCGAGGCGCCGTCGAGCAATGCCGCCTCTTCGAGCTCGAGCGGAATCGCAAGGAACGCCGGAAACAGCACCAGCGCGGTCATCGGCAGCGCAAGCGCGGTATGCACCAGCGCAAGGCCGATAGCGCTCGGCCGGTCGTACAGCCCCATCGCGATGAAGGCGAGCGCGAGCGGCAACGCCACCGCGATCATCGGCAGAAGGCGCGTCGCCGTGATCGCACTCATCCCGGTGCGCCGACCCCATCGGCTGCGCGCCATCGCGTATCCCATCATCGCCCCCATCACGGTGGCCGAAACGCCGCACACCAGCGCGGTCGCGATACTGCGGCTAATCGCCAGGCGAAGCTCGCCGACGGTGAACACGGATTCGAGATGCGCGCCCGTGATGCGGCGGGGCAGCCAGAGCGGCGGCCAGGCGAAGCTCTCGATTTCGGGTGTCACCGCCTGCTTGACGAGCAGGTAGATGGGGATCGCTGCGCTGAGGACGATCGCGAGTGCGGCCATGCGCCTGATGAACGCTGTCCAGCCGCCGTGCGGCATCGATACTGCGCGCTGACTCATCGCGGGGCCTCCGCAGCGCCGAACCGGCGCATCGCGCTTGCCGCCGCAAGCCCGATTACCGTGATCGCGAGCGCAAGGATCACCGACGCGGCCATCGCGACCCGCGGCTGCTGCGCGTCAGTCCATTGCTGGTAGGCGTAAGTCGAAAGAACCGGCACCCCCTCGGCACCGGTCAGGACGAGCGTCGTCGAGAATATCCTGAGCGCGTCGACGCCGCGCAGCACCACGGCGGCGACGATCGACGGGAACAGGAGCGGCAGCGTTATGTGGCGGAACGTCGCGAAGGTTCCGGCGCCGTCCAGTGCGGCGGCCTCGTAAATCTCCGGGGCGATCGACTGAAGCCCGCCCATCAGGATGAGCATCACGACGGGAGTGACGTGCCACGCGTCGACCGTGATCACGGTTGCGAGCGCGAGTGCATGATTCGGCAGCAGCCATCCGAGCGGATGGAATCCCGCCTCGACAAGGGCGGCGTTGACGTATCCGCGCGGCATGAAGAGATAACGCGCGAGCGTCAGCAGGACGATTTCCGGTATCGCGAACGGCAGCACTGCGGCTATTTCGACGACTGCGGGGGGCTTCGGGCGCGCGGTCAGGTAAAGCGCGAGCAGAAGTCCGAGCGCGAGTTCGAGCCCAAGGCTGCCCGCGGGAATAACCAGGTTGTTCGCAAGCGCCCGCCAGAACATGGGATCGGCGAACAGTAAGGCGTAGTTTCCAAGCGACGGCCCGCACCGGTTGAACGACAGCACAAGTCCCCCGAACGCAGGCACGAGCATCACCGCCGCCATGAACGCGCCGGGCACGGCGACGAACAGGATTCGGAGATTGCGTGACGCGCGGTCCATCCCTGCTCCGGTTCTACATCTTCACGGGCATGTGCAAGGCCGCCCGGCGGCTGCGGAAGATTTCTCGAACCGGCCCATCGAGGCGACCTTGGCAAGCGCCTCGGCCGGCTGAGCGTGGTGGAACAGCACTGCACGAAATCCCCTCTGCCACGCGTTGCTCAGTTGCGCATAGCAATCGATCGCCGGACGTGCACGCACATACGGGCGCATCGCGACAAACCCGGCGTATAGTTTTGCCTGCCCGCCTCCGGCCGGCGGTCCGAGCGACCCGTACCATCCAAGCTCGCCGCTTAGCCGGGCCTGCGCGTCGCGCGTCAGCAGATAACGGATAAACGCGGCGGCGAGGCTGGGATGGGGCGCGGAGCGCGGGATCGCGAGATATCCGCCACCCAGGACGGTCGCCGTACCGTCGGGACCGGAAGGGATCGGCGCGCTCAGATCGACGCTCGGGGCAAGTCCTTTGCTCTGGAGATATCCGATCGCGAACGGCCAGTTGAAATGAATCCAAACGGAGCCGCGCGCCTGCGCCTCGAGCACCGACATCTCGCGATAGACGGGGGACTCGGGGTTCAGGTAGGGCGCGAGTTGGGCGAGAAACTCGAACGCGCGCAGGTTGGCCGGCGATTCGGGAGCGAGCGGGTTTCCGCCCGCGCTCCACAGAAACGAAAGCGCGTCGCAGGTTGCGCCTTCGTAGCGTGCGCCCTTGAGGACGACCTTTCCCGGATGACGGCGGGCGAATTCGAGCAGCGCATTCCAGGTCGCGGGGGGATTCGGTACTTCAAGCCGGTTATAGATCATCGCCTGCCACATCAGGCGATGCGGGATGAAGAAGAGCTTTCCGTCGAAGCGCGCGGCCTTCCACGCGGCTCTGGGGAAAAGCGCCTCGGCTTCGGGAGAGACGAGCGTATCGAGCGTGCGCACCGAACCGCGCGCCCGGGCAAGCATCGAGAGATCCAGTTCCGCCAGGTCGAGGCTGCCGCTGCCGGCCGAGCCTTCAGCGAGCAGCGCGCGCAGGATGTCGGCGTAGCTCTGTGCGATCAGGTCGACCTTGACGTGCGCGTCATTCTCGAAGTCCTTAAGGAAAGCGCGATATTTGACCGCCTCGCCAGGAAAAATCGCCAGCGCGAGCCTGAGCCTGCCGCTGTTCTCCGGCGCCTTCGGCCGAGCGCATCCCGAAGACCCAGGGGCTGCAAGCATGGACATGAGTGCGAGCGCCGCCATCGCCCGGATCACCCGCGATTCGCCCCGATAGCCCATTACCCTGGCGGCTAAGGCCTGCGTCCCCCGCCCCGGGACGAGAGCGCCAGGGCCAGTTCCGCAAGGATATCCGCGACCGCCGAGGGATCGTTCACCCGGTATCGCGCGAAGCTCGGGCGTTCGGGGCCGACCAGTACGGTTAGCGCGCTCGTGTCAGAGCGAAGCGCAGAAAACGCGTCTTCGTCGGTCGTGTCATCGCCGAAATATGCGACCTGCGGACGCGGCTCTCCCACCTGCTCGACGAACCAGTGGACGGCTCGGCCCTTGCCGCCCGCCGCGCGCGGCAACATCTCGTAAACCATCTTGCCCTTGAGCAATTTCAAGCGCGGTGTCTCCCGTGCGACAAACTCTTCGACCCGCGCGAGTATCGGCCGAGCCTCGGCGGGCGCGGCGCATCGGTAATGAAGCGCGAGCGCAAGCCGCTTGTCCTCGACCACGAAGCCGCGACCGGCGGGGACCTCGCGCGCGAGAAAATCGCGAACCATTTGCAGGTCGCCCAGCGATTCCTCGACGCCCTCGGCCATCAGCGCGACGCCGTCGGCGCCGGCCAGTTCCAGTCCGTGGATTCCGGCGAACATGATTCCGCGTGCAAGCCCAAGCAGTTTGCGCACGGTCCCGATGTCGCGACCGCTTACAACAGCGACGAGAATGCGGTCCGGCGACGCGGCGAGCGATTCAATTGCGATACGCGCGCGCTTGAGCGGCACGGCTTCGGCGAGGTTCGGCGTTATCTCGGAGAGCGTGCCGTCGTAATCGAGGCAGAGCAGCAGGCGTCCGCGCGCGAGCAGCTGGGGCAGCAGCCCGCGCGGCAGAGGGCGCGGCTTTTCAGTCGGCGCTGGCCACCGGGGCTGCGTGAGCCTCAAGGGCAAAATCTCCGGCGAGGGCATGGAGGAAATTCGCCGACCAGCGTTCGAGGTTGTTCTCGTGGACCTTGTGGCGCAGCGTGCGCATCCGCAGTGCGCGCTTCGCCGGCTCCATTTCGATCGCCTCGCGCAGCCGCTCTGCAACTGCGTCGGCGTCGTACGGATTCACCAGCAGCGCTTCGGTCAGTTCCTCGGCGGCGCCGGCGAATTCGCTCAGGATAAGCACCGCGTCGTCGCTCGGATGGGAGGCGACGAACTCCTTGGCTACCAGGTTCATCCCGTCGCGCAGCGGCGTTAGCAGCGCAATGTCCGCGGCGAGGTAGTGAGCTACGAGTTCTTCGGCGCCGAACTGGGTATAGAGATAGCGGATCGGGACCCATCCGGCGGAAGAGAACTTTCCGATTACGCGGCCCACGGTCTCGTCCACCTGGCGCTTGAGCATGACGTAGTCAGTAACCTTGGTCCGCGATGGAACCGCGATAAGGACCAGGGTGACCCGGCGATGATACGCGGGATTGGCGTCGAGAAAGCGCTCGAAACCGAGCAGCCGTTCGAGGATTCCCTTGGTGTAGTCGAGGCGATCCACACCAAGAACCACGATTTCGCTTCTGAGTGCGCGCCGGATTCGCCGAGCGCGCTCGAGCGTCTTCGGATTCGCCGCAAGTTGCTCGAAATAGTCCACGGGGATCCCGAGCGGAAAGGGCAGGGCACGGGTCAGCCGGCCTTGGTAACGCACCTCGCCGCGCGTGCGATCCACTTCGGCGCCCAGGACGCGCTCGCACGCGTCGAGAAAATGCGTCGCGTAGCCGCGCGTATGGAATCCGACCAGGTCCGCGCCAAGCATCCCGGCGAGCAGCTCTCTGCGCCATGGAAAGACCATGTAGAGCTCGACCGGTGGAAACGGCACGTGCCAGAAAATCCCGATTGGCAAATCACTGCGCCGGGCGCGAATCTTCGCCGGCGTGAGTGCAAGATGGAAGTCCTGTATCCAGAGCGCGTCGCCCGAGTCGGCCTCGGCAACGGCGCGCTCGGCGAAACGTTCATTGACGAGCACGTACTGCCGCCAATGACCCGTGTTAAAGTGGCAATTCGAGATCATCGAGTGCATCAGCGGCCACAAGGCGCGGTTGCACAGCCCATAGTAATAAAGCGAGACGTCGCGCTCGCCGAGCTGCACGAACGACATCGCGAAGCACGGATGCCCAGGAGGAAACGGCAGGCGCGGAGGGGTCTTTTGTCCGCCCGACCACGCGATCCAGAGCCCGCCGTGGCGCTCAAGCAGGCGCAGGAACGTGGTTCCGACACCGCCTACGGTGGGCTCGATGCGCTCATGTCCATCCTCGCGAACGATCCGAATCGGCGCGCGATTCGACATCACGACCAGCCGTCTGTCGGCCCGTTTGCCGGGGCTCGGCCGCTCTGCTCCGTTGGTATGCGCGGATGGGCTGCGATTCTGCATTATTGCCCGGGGCGGCCCTTTACGAGCCGCGCTGGAAGATCAGCGCGAAGATGCCGAAGTAATTAATTCCTAGCCCACACAGCCAGTCAGGGGCAAGCGAAGGCTGTCACGATGTCATTATTGTCTCCCGCGCTGATACGGATGCGCCAGCAGAATCGAGTGTTTTCGCGATCAATCGCGCGCAAGGCCTTCGCACCGGGCGCAAGCTCACTGATGGGGCAAGAGCAGGGCTTCAGAGCCGCCCACCTCCGGGTCGAGCGTAACAAGGTAGAGCGGAAAATGGGTTTCGGCCACGCTCACCTCGGTGCGCGCGTCGCAACCACATCGCGCCGCCATCGCGTCGTTCACCGTGGTGAAACGTGTAAGATTCAGCGAGGCGGTGGAAAGGTCGGACTTGCGGACGGCGAGTTTGAGAATCGAGCGGCCGAGCGAAACTTCCGAGTAGAGCGGAACCCGATTGACGGTTCCGTGCTCCACCACCCAGCGCAAAAAGGCGGCCCTGGTCATACGATGCTGCACTTCGTAACGCTTGCGCAGCTTTGCGACGGTACGACTTACGGAAGCGTGGCGGCGCTTCGTTCCTGGAACGACAATCATCCGGTGCACGATTCGCCACATGCGTCTTGACCAATCCGCAATTAATGCCGGATCTCCGCCGGGCAGGGCCTGATATTCGATCGCCGCGTCTTCGGCTTCGACGACGTCGTTGCGTCGCAGCGCCTGCTCTACCCGATTGGCGGCCGCGCTGCGCATCGAGCCTTCGATCGCGGCCACAATCGGTCCGCTCTGGCTGCCAGGTTCACGCGCGGCGATGAGGCAGGTCTGGCGCTGGGCCGCAAGAGGGTACTCCGGTGCGCCAATCTTGTGCTCGGTCAGGCACAGGTCATCGCGCGCTTCGCGTAGCTCAGCCGGACTCAAGCTTTGAGGATTCGTGAGCAGGGTGGCAAGCTCGCGATGGGCCGCGGCGTACTGACCCGCGGCCATCTGCTGACGAGTCGTGCTTAATCTGCTCGGCGCGCATCCTGAGATAACCGTACAAACCATCGCAAGCGCGGCGATCCCCAACCAGAACACCGAAGACGGAGAAAAAGCAGCGCGACACGCGCGAAGGGCGGTCGAACTCTGCCGAATTCTCGCTAATCGGGTCACGGCCCTGCTACGTTTATCTCCTCTCAGCTCTCCCCGTTCCGAGTCTGACTTTGCCGCGATTGCGGTGCAAGGCGCGCCGGCGGCCCCGCGTCGATTGGAGCGTGCCGCCGATTAATCGTCGGCGCAGGGACGCCTGGCGGGCTATCGCACCCGGATGGCGCGGGAAGGCGATATCGATCCCGTCGTGAACTCACGACCGTCAAATCGGGGCTGCCATGGTCTATTCGCTTCATGCTTCCGGCTAATTACGCTGTATATGGCATTGACAAGTATCACCTCGCCCTCTGCCTGAATATTTCCAACAAAGATATCAAACGAAGGTATCAATCTGTTTCGTCAGGCGATGAGACAATAGTGCTCAGTCTGCGCAGAGTGTCCTGTGCGGGGACATTGAGCGTACCAATTCTGAAGCGCTGTCACATCCGATGTGCATATAGTCCAGCATTTTCGTAGCTCGTACGTGGCATAGGAGATGCACATTGAAGCTGCGACGCAAAAAGACGTTGATTCGAAAGCGAGCGTGAGCGTGGCTGGCAACGGCATATTGCGCAGGGCTACCACGGAGCAGGCGCGGATGGTGCATGGCCGGGAACGCGGGCAGATGCTCGTAATCATGGCGGTTCTGCTGCCGGTCCTGCTCGGAGCACTGGCTCTTGGGGTCGATGTATCCGTGTTCTACTTCGAATGGGCACAACTGCAAAAGGCTGCGGACGCATCGGCTCTGGCCGGCGCCGGTTATCTGCCAGGGAATCCAGACCGCGCGATCGAGACCGCCCAAAGCTACGCGGAGATGAATGGCGTAACAGAGGGCGAGATCGTTTCGGTAACGCCTGGAGACGATGATTCGACGCTGACCGTCGAGCTGTCGCGCGAGGTTCCATACTACTTCGGAAGGATATTCGGGCTCAACCAGAGCCCGGTCGTGGCGCGTGCGACTGCGGAAGTAGAAGGCACGCAATCGGCGACCGGCGTTCTGCCGGTGGGCGTCGATTCGCAGACGAGCTACACATTCGGGCAGCAGATCAGTCTTATCTTTTCCGGGTCGTCCTACGGGCCCGGCAACTGGGGAGCGCTCGCACTGGGCTCGCCGGGCGCAAGCACCTTCAAAAGCAATGTTATAAACGGCTATTCGGGTGGGATTAGCGTTGGGCAATGGGTTGCAACGCAGACCGGACAGATGGTGGGGCCGACCCTGACCGCGTTCCAGACCCGCATCAGCCTGGGCGAGAACGAGTATCCGGACGCGACCTACCAGGATCACGCTCTTAACGATCCGCGGGCGGTTACGGTGCCTATGATCGATTACGCAAACGTAAAGGGCAAATCCCAAGTGCCGGTGGTGGGGTTTGCGCGGCTCTGGCTGGTGAGCGTCGATCAACATCTCAACGTACAGGCGATTTTTCTTCAGGAGACGGTCGCTGGAGGCGAACCCGGCGGACCCTCTACATACGGCGCGTACCAGCCGGTGCTGATCGGGTGACACGACGGGTATCGGCAACGATACGACCGATCGCAGCGAGGCGACGGGGCGTTATGGAAGGTCGGGACCAGGAGGAAACGCGGCGAGCCGATGCTCGAAAGGAAAGAATTATCGGTTGTTGTCAACCGAGGATTGGTAAGGAGGAGGCAATATGGACTTGCTCAACAGATGGTTCGTGAGAGCCAGGGAGTGTGCGCGCGGCCAGACGATGACTGAATATGTTTTGATCATCGCTGCGGTCGCGGTGGCAGGCTACACCGCCTACGTGGCTCTCGAAGGTGGAATCAGCGGTCTTATCAGCAGTGTGACCGACACGCTCAAGGCCGCTTAGTGCTGAAGCGAACAGGTGTGAATCTGTCGGGCCGGGCGGAGTGGCGAGCGCTCCGTCCGGCCGAGGACGCTAAGCCCGGAATGAAGGCGGCGACGGTGAAAAGCGGGCGACTCACGCGGCGCGGTGGGAGCGGGCAATCGATGGTGGAGTTCGCTCTGCTCACTCCCCTGCTCATTTTCTTCGTATTCGTCACTATAACGTTCGCGGTAATCGGGCAGGCGGAACTCGCCGTGAGTCAGCTTGCGTACAGCGCTGCCCGCTACGCCAGCGTCAATCCGGCGCTCAGCGCAAGCGCCATCGAGAGCTACATCAAGGCTGGCAATCTCGGCTCACCGACCATCACGGCAGACGGCGGCGCCTTGCTCACCGTGGACGTTCAACAGGCGAGCAGTTTCGGAGAGCCGGTGACCGTCACGATCTCCTACGACCTGAGTTCCAACGTCCTCGTGTCGAGCATGACGACGCTGTTCGCAAGCCTCGGAATGCCGGTGACGTTTCCAACCAGCGTCACGGCGACCGAGACCGCGATGAGCGAATAGACCACACGGACGTTCGGATCACGCGAGCGGGGCGGCGCGAGGAGCAGGACAGATGAGACGGCCGACGATATTCCTGATGCTGGCGGTGGTGACGGCGTTCCTGGCCGCGGTCGTGGTGTTTTCGGCGCTGCGCGCGCGCGAAACCCAGGTCCGCAAGCTGCTGGCCGATCAGGTGAACGTCGTGGTCGCCGCCAGGGACATTCCGATCGGGTCCAGGCTCGTTCCAGGGATGCTCAGGCTGGCTCCGTGGCCTTCCAACAGCGTCCCAGACGGAGCCTTTACCAGTACCGCGGCGCTTGCCAACAGCTACGCGCGCGTCGAGTTCCTCGAGGGCGAGCCGATCGTCAAGAAGAGAATTTTCGCCGGCGATACGGCCGGCGCGGTGATGCCGCTTTTGATACCGCGCGGGATGCGCGCGATGTCGGTGCCGGTCGACGCGGTCAGCGATATCGCCGGCTTCGTTAAGCCGCGCACGCGGGTTGACGTGCTGGTAGCGATCGCGGGCAACGGTTCCGGAATCAATCCCTTCTCCAAGGTGGTTCTGCAGGATGTCCAGGTGCTCGCCGTGGCCCAGGAGATCGGTCCCGGCAAGGACGAACCCAAGGTGGTCAGAGTGGTCACGTTGCTCGTGACGCCCCACCAGGCCGAGAAGCTTACCCTCGCCAGCCGCGAGGGAACCCTGCGGCTTGCGATGCGCAATTACAGCGACACGGAGATTGTGGCGACCTCTGGCAGCGACATCCGCGACCTGCTCGGCCGCCCAGAGCGGTCTTCGGTGATGGTGTCGCAGGCCGCGTCGGCGACGCCGGGCGGCAAGCCGTCCTCGGTTCACCGCGGACGACGCGGTTACTCGATCGAGATCATGCGCGACGGCAGGAAGACCGAAACCGTTTCGTTCGTGAACCAGGGAATGCCCGAGGTTCACGCGGCGGCGATGGGTTCCAGGGAGCGCGGTTCGGACGCGAAGATGGCGGCGAACGGGCGCTCCGCGACTGCTATGGCGCCGGCGGCCGCAATGGCGGGCACCGCACCGACGGCGGGCTTCGTGAGCGCGCCTGTGCCGGTCAAGACGATCGAGATTCCGTAGCGGGTAGCGGCAGCGCGGAGGAAGAGACGATGAACCTACGGTTCGCCGGCAAGATAGCGCCGGCACTGCTGGCAGTGCTTCTGCTTGACTGCGGCTTGGCCGCCGCGCAACCCGGGCCGCAATATAGGTCGATTGTACTCAACGCTGGGGAGACCCGGGTAATCGACAACCTGAGCAGGACGAGTCAGCCGGACATCAATGTCATCTCCAATTCCCGGGCGCTCGTGGTTCATAGCGAGGAGCCGGGCAAGCTGGTGC
>Ga0078972_1007329_pt1 | contig 24669 bp, 22 predicted proteins | sample YelNatPaOPGAMG01_FD_67568 | JGI IMG/M metagenome (GOLD analysis project Ga0078972, IMG submission 67568) | Hot spring thermophilic microbial communities from Obsidian Pool, Yellowstone National Park, USA - OP-RAMG-01 (SPADES assembly) (version 2) | ecosystem: Environmental > Aquatic > Thermal...
TAATGTTGGTCGTTATTATCATCGGAGCGCTAACGTTCTTCTCAGCTCTGGCATTAGGCCCATTTCTCGAAAATATACTTATGCAAAGAGGTTTTTAAATGAGTGCAAAAAAAGCAGATCTGTATAGTTCTGAAATATTTAAATCAGCCCTGATTAGCTCCTTAAAAAAATTGAATCCAAAAGATCTAATATCCAATCCTGTTATGCTTGCGGTTGAAATTGGTAGCATACTTACTACACTCGAGTTCCTTCACGAAATTATAAGCGGTAGCAATATACCTTTGTGGTTCACAGGTTGGGTTTCAGCTTGGTTATGGTTTACAGTAATCTTTTCAAATTTTGCTGAAGCGTTTTCTGAAAGCCGTGGAAAAGCAAGAGCCGAATCGATGAAGAGGTCAAAAACTGAGATAATGGCAAAAAAATTGGATACCCAATCTTTTGATAGTAAATACGAAGTTGTATTATCTACACAACTTAAAAAAGGAGACTTTGTTCTTGTTGAAGATGGAGATCTAATACCTGGAGATGGAGAAGTCGTTGCTGGTGCTGCACTGGTAAATGAGTCGGCGGTAACTGGTGAATCTGCTCCTGTGGTAAGAGAAGCTGGAGGAGACAGAAGCGCTGTAACTGGAGGCACTCAAATCATTTCAAATAGCGTTATAATAAAAATAACCTCAAACCCTGGTGAGACATTTCTAGACAGAATGATATCGATGGTAGAAAGTGCAAAACGTCGCAAAACACCAAACGAGATCGCTCTTGAAGTACTTTTAATAGCTCTCACTGTAGTTTTTTTATTTGTAGTAATTAACCTAAGAGCATTATCAATCTACAGTGTAAGCTCTTCAGGACATGGCTCTCCTGTTTCATCTGTCGTGCTTATAGCTTTATTTGTTTGTCTTGCTCCTACTACTATTGCTGCACTCCTTCCGGCAATAGGCATAGCGGGAATGGATAGGCTTTTCAGAAAAAATGTAGTAGCTCTTTCTGGAAAGGCGGTAGAGGCAGCAGGAGACGTAAATGTTTTACTTTTGGACAAAACGGGCACTATTACCCTTGGTAATAGACAGGCAACTGAATTTATCCCCATTGGAAACCATACAGTTGAGGAGTGCGCCCAGGTAGCTTTGATGTCGTCTCTAACCGACGAAACACCAGAAGGCAGAAGCATTGTAGTATTGGCAAAAGAAAAATATAATTTGAGACTACATCAACTGCCTAAAGATACCGAAACAATACCATTTAGCGCTAAAACAAGGATGAGCGGAGTTAATACAAATGGTCACAAATACCGAAAGGGTTCAGCTGATGCAATTTCCGAATATATAATTCAAAACAACAGCATTATTCCAGATGATATGCAAAAAGTTGTAATGGATATTTCCAAATTAGGCGGTACACCTTTAGTAGTTACTTACGACAATGATATTGTAGGGGTTATTAATCTAAAAGATATATTAAAAACTGGCATAAAAGAACGATTTGAACAACTTAGGAAAATGGGTATAAAAACCGTAATGATCACAGGAGATAACCCACTTACAGCAGCCACCATAGCAGCAGAAGCAGGAGTCGATGATTTTCTCGCACAGGCGAAACCAGAAGACAAATTAAGGCTGGTAAAAGAATATCAGCAGCAAGGTCTGATGGTTGCTATGACGGGGGATGGCACAAATGATGCACCAGCTCTCGCTCAAGCGGATGTCGCAGTGGCAATGAACACGGGCACACAGGCTGCAAGAGAAGCAGCAAATGTAATAGATCTAGATTCTAATCCGACAAAGCTTTTAGATATCGTAGACATTGGCAAACAGCTTCTTATGACTCGCGGTGCGTTAACAACGTTTAGCATATCAAACGATATAGCCAAATATTTTGTAATAATACCTGCCGCAGTTATTGCTATCTATCCACAGCTAAACGTTTTGAACGTAATGCATCTTACTAATCCTTTCTTAGCAATATTATCTGCAGTAATTTTCAATGCCATTGTAATACCTATGCTTACACCACTTGCCTTGAAGGGTGTTTGGTATAAACCAATGCCTGCTGAAAATTTACTTATTTACAATCTTCTGATTTACGGCGGTGGTGGCCTTATCATACCATTTATAGGGATAAAATTAATATACATATTGCTAAGTATATTTATTTAAGGTGAGGTAAATAATGAAAAATATTAAAAGTTGCATATTAATTTTTATGATCTTAGCTATAACGACAGGTGTCATATATCCTTTGGCGATTACTGCCTTAGGACAGGTATTCTTTCAGTGGAGATCTAATGGAAGCCTTATTTACAAAAATAACGCTCTTATTGGATCAGATCTAATTGGCCAGTCGTTCAATGGATCTAATCTTTTTTGGTCAAGACCTTCTAGTACACCCGATTTTCCTTATAATTCTATGGCAAGCGGCGGATCTAACCTGGGTCCGACAAACCCGGAGCTCATTTCAAGAATAAAGGAAAGGATAAAATTTTTGAAAGAAAATGGTTTACAATCACCCATACCATCTAGTCTAGTAATGGGTTCTGGAAGCTCACTTGATCCAGATATCACACCTGAAGCAGCTATCAGTCAGGTTCCAAGAATATCTAAGACTACCAACATACCTGTAGATATCCTAATAGAATTAATTAAAAAAAATACAAAAACTAGAATACTTGGATTTATTGGAGCAGAAAGGGTGAACGTATTAAAATTAAATTTAGCTCTAATAGATTTAGAAAAACAATATGCCAGATGACGAGTTAAAAAGACCTTCACCAGAAGAAATGCTCGAATTAGCTAAGAGCGAAGAAAAAGCCAAAAAAGGCCAGCTTACAATCTATTTAGGTTATGCTCCAGGAGTAGGAAAAACATATGCAATGCTAAGCGACGCGCATCTGAGAAAAAAAGAAGGCTTGGATATTGTTGTAGGTTTTGCCGAAACACATAATCGACCAGAAACAGAATATCTCCTCGAAGGCCTTGAAATAATATCTCCATTAATAATTGAATATAAAAGCTTAAAGTTAAAAGAAATCGATTTTGAAAAGATAATTAAAAGAAGGCCACAAATAGTAATTATCGATGAACTTGCCCATACCAATCCACCCAGTTTTTCAAATTCAAAAAGATATCAAGATATTGAAAATCTATTAAACCATGGAATAGACGTATACACCGCAGTAAACGTCCAACATATTGAAAGTTTCAAAGACATTATTTTGCAAATTTCAAAAATTCAGATAAAAGAAGCTATTCCTGATAAATTTTTTCAGGAAGCATCAGAAATAAAACTTGTAGATATTACGCCAGAAGAACTTTTAAAGCGGTTAAAGGAAGGAAAAATATATCTTGAAGATATAGTTAAGAGCGCAGCTGATAAATATTTTAGAGTTGGCAATCTATTGGCATTAAGACAAATTACTTTAAGAGTTGTAGCTGATAGCGTAGATGAAAAAATGCGCTTATATATGATGCAACACGCCATAGCTGGACCCTGGTCTATAAGGAAAAAGGTATTGGTAGGCGTTTTTGCAAGTCCATATGCAAACCAATTAATAAGGGCGGCATATAGGTTTGCCAGTGAAATAGACGCTCAGTGGATAGCACTCCATGTAGAAACACAAAAGAATAAAACTTTCATGGAAGATGAAACAAAATGGCTAAACGGAGCGCTGGATTTGGTTAGGAATTTAGGAGGACAAATAGTATGGCTCAAAGGCGATGATCCTGCCAAGGAGATGATTGATTATGCAAAAGATCACAATGTCACTAAGATTGTTATCGGAAAGCCAAAAAAATTTAATTTGCTCTCCAGAAGTATACCAGAAAAGCTCATAACAAAAACTAAAAATATTGATATCTACATGTTAGACCTCAAAGAGGAAGCAGCGAATTTTAAAAGGGAAAAATTCAAGCCAAATCATCTAAATCAATATACTTTAGGTTTGATTAATATATTTTTAGTTTCTATATTGGCATTTATTTTAAAAAACTATTTAAACCACACAAATACGATCTCTTTATTTTTGTTAGCACTAATTATAAACGCATTCTTTCTTCAAATCGTGCCAACTCTGATTTCAACCTTTGTAAGCATGTTAATCTTTGACTTTTTTTTTATTCCGCCATTTTATAGTTTTGCAATATCAGACTTAAATTACTTTTTTTCTTTCATCGTATATTCTATTGCAGTTGCAACTATCAGCGTTCTAGCATCAAAACTGAAAAATAAAGTACAGACACTTAAGGAAAGTCAAAAAAGAGAGATAGGTCTATATGAATTAAGTTCAGATCTGGTTATGGCAAAAAGCATAAATCACGTTTTATCTTTAACAATAAATCATATCAAAAAATTATTTATATGCGAAGCAGCTATATTTATTAAAGAACAAGAAAAATTTAAGGTTGGAGTAAAAACAGAAAAATTTGAAATTAGCCCAGAAATTAAGGGCATAGTTTCTTGGTCTTTTGTAAATAAAAAATCTGCGGGATTTGGCACAGAAACTTTTTCAAATGCAAAGTCGCTTTATTTACCCATCTTAACTGCAAAAGAAGTTTATGGAGTTATAGCGGTAAACATCACAGAAACTTCAAATATTTTAAAAATAGATGATAGAATTGCTCTTGACGCTATTACTCACCTTGCTGCTATGACATTAGAAAGAATAAACAAAAATTAACCGAAGCATCTTACCCGGAATAATCCTGCAGCAAGAATAACATGGTTATTTTCTAAGTTAAAAGTTTGCTAACATCAAAAAATCTCCTCAGTTGCAGTTCTTCAACCGAAACTTTTCCTTTTATAACCTTAACATGGAGTATATTATATGATGGATCTCCAAAATTCAATGGGAAAATCTTGCCACCTGCGCCTCCCGAAATATAGTAATTTATTCCGCTAATGACCTTGTGATCATAAAGATGAATGTGCCCCTGAAATACCGAGTCAACCTGATGTGCAGAGATTATATTAATTGCCTCTTTATCACCTTTATTGTATGAGTGTATCCACCAATCACCATAAGATGGTGGCTCATGCATAGCCACAAAAAGAGTTTTGTGCTCATCTGAAAGTTCTTTGTCCAAAAACTGAAGTTGATTCTCTTTCAATATACTCTCAGAATTGTCCATACATACTAATTTCAAATTTAATCTATCAATACCAAGCGTATAATTTAGAGGTCCCATATAATTTTCATACAAAGCTTTGGTAGAATTTCTTACCTCGTGATTGCCTATTATTGGAAAAATAGGAATATCGCCGAGCATAGTGCACATATTTAGAAAATCTTTGTATTCGAATTCATAACCATCGTTTGTCATATCTCCGGTAAAAAGTACAAACAATGGGTCATAAGATCTTGCAAGTTCAAATGCCTTTTTTAAAACTCTATCGTTCCTGTGGCTGTCCCCCATTACTATAAAAGAAAAATAATCATCGCTAAAGAACTTTATCTTATTATTGAGAAGTTCCAGAGATCTTAAATAAAGTGTATCCTCCTCAGCAAAAAGCTTAGTAGGAAATTCAAGTAAAGAAATAGATGCAAATAGACCAAAAGTTAATTTAACAAAATCTCTTCTATTCATAAAGTTATTATACTATGTGAAAATTATATTTCGTTTAAAGCTCTAAAAAATATCATTAAAACAAAAAATGGTATAAAATCACATCTTTGACACTTGAACAGAACAAAAATGCTTGTGAACTTTTATATTTAAAGCTTTTTTAAGACTTTGTACTTATAGTAAGCCAAGCATCCTGCTTGGTAGCTTTTTCTCTTCGCGAGCAAGATGCTCGCTATACCATAGTTTTATCTCTACTCAACTGTAAAACCACCGTAAAAATTATATTCTTTAAAATTCTAAACAAAATATTTATCATTAAAACAAAAAATTGGTATAAAATATTTAGGAGAGGTGATAAAGTTGGGCTTTAGTCAGATAATGATAACAGTTGCTGTAATGATCTGTATTTTTATGTCCTCACTTGATATTAGTATCGTAAACGTTGCAATTCCTACCATTAGAGGTGCAATAGGGGTATCTATATCAGAGGCTACCTGGATTTCTACTTCTTATATGCTTGCAAATGTAATAATAATGCCAGCAATAAACTTTTTAACCTCAGTGTTTGGTAAAACCAGATGTTTTTTTGCAGGAGTATTGATATTCGGAATTGGTTCTTTTATGTGCGGATTTGCCTGGAATCTCGAATCAATAATAGTCTTTAGAGCCTTACAGGGAATTGGAGGAGGCGCTTTGATTCCTCTCTCTCAGGCAATATTGAGAGAAAACTTTCCCCCAAATGAACAGGCTAAAGCAATGAGTTTTTTTGGTATTGGCATCGTACTTGGCCCTGGATTAGGACCCACAATCGGAGGCTGGATCACAGATAATATTAGCTGGAACTGGATATTTTATATAAACATACCATTTGTGATAATAGATTTAATCTTAATTTTTATATTCATATTGAACAAATCAGAAAAATTTTCAAAAGGGATTAAGATTGACTATTTCGGGCTCATTACGATGGCATTGGGTCTTGGTGCGCTGCAAGTAATGCTTGAGAAGGGACAAGAAAACAACTGGTTTAGTTCACAATTTATAGTAAATCTTGCAATTATCTCATCTATATCGCTAGTTTTGTTTGCAATAAGAGAATTTACCTGTGAAAAGCCTGCAGTAAATTTAAAGTTATTAAAAAATTTCGGTTTTTCCAATCCCACAGTCATTCAGGGAATATTTGGAATGGGTCTATTTGCTGGACTATTTTTGATCCCTATTTTATTTCAGGAATCTTTGGGTTATAGTGCTACCGAAGCAGGAATCGCTATGATACCGAGAAGCATTTCAATGGCCCTGTTCATGCCTATAGCAGGAAAGCTCTACAACAGGACAGGGCCTAAGAGGATGATAATGTTCGCTGCCGCTCTAATATCATTTAGTTTCCTACCTCTCAGCTTTATGAGCCTTGATACGTCTGCCTGGGATCTATTCTGGCCTCAGTTTGTACAGGGCATTGCATTTGCATTTATATTTGTATCGCTAAGCACCGTAGCACTGATGGCCCTGGACAGAAAAGATATTATTTCAGGCGCTGGACTTTTTAATCTTGTTAGAGTTCTTTGTGGGAGCATTGGCACGGCAGTATTTGCCACAGAACTTGATAACAATCAAATTATTAACAGAGCCTACCTCACAGAGCATATCGTAACAAACAGCCCATATAACGTTCAGGGTTTTATAACAAACCCAGCAACAATTCTTAGCCCGTTAACAACTTCTCCTGCAATATCCAAATTCTTTGCTGGAATGAATCAAGTGCTTATGATGCAAGGAGCAAGCGCAGCAGATCTCCAAAACAAGGCATATGCAATGCTTAGTAATTTCATTGACAGACAAGCTTTGATAATGTCATTTAACAACGTGTTTTTTACATTGTGTTTGCTATTTTGTGTTGCATTTGTTTTAAGCTTATTTATTGTAGAAAAAAAGTCATCCTGGCATAAAGAATAGAAAAAATTTATGAGTAAGGCTCAGTTCCTTATCAAGATCTACTCATACAATTCATTAATTTACAAAAAACCAAAACACTATAAAGTAAGATTTTTAAGTTACTTTAAGTGCTATATTTTACGCAATTTCAACGTCTTTTCAAAAACCTATTAATGGTTTAAAATATTATTTATGTTTAATAATATGAAATATATAAATATAAGAACAAATAACTTAAGTAGGTTAGAGATATGCATATAATGCCGATTCTATTTAGTAGTATTGTTGTTTTATCATTTTCGATGATAGTTGCCATCATAGGAAATATTATAGGTATTGGAGGCGGCGTTATGCTGCTGCCCTTTTTTATTTTTTATCTACACCTAAATTCCATAGCTGCTAGCGGATTAAGTCTTTTTACAATTGTATTAAGCACTATTGGCGGCACATTCGCTTTCATAAGACAAAAAACAATTAATTACAAATTATTTCTTATTATAATTAGCTTAATCATTCCAGGTGTGATAATTGGTTCAATTGTTAACAAATTTGTAAACACTCAAGAATTTAAAGAGATTTTACCTATATGGGTGATTTCTATCGGTACGTTTTCTTTGATAACTGCAAAAAAGCAACCATTAAAAAAGATTAACAATTCCGAGAATGATTCTATAAAACACAAAAAGCTCACAAGGTTTGTATCGTTTATTTCAGGCTTTGTTTCTGGCTTTTTTGGCGTAGGCATAGGCGGAGTAATGGGAACTTATTTGGTAGCAGTAGAAGAAATTTCTGCAAGAATTGCCTTTTCAACATTGATCATGGTAATGACAATTACTTCATTGTTCGGTTTTCTAGTGCACTATGAAAGTGCTGGATTGGACTTTACATCCTGGATTATATATTTAATTCCTCTATCTTTAGGCGCAATTTTAGGATCTCAAATAGGCGCATATGTTTCCAAAATATCCAATATAAAAACGCTCAGACTATATCAGGGTTATGTTATATTGTCTTTAGGGATTTTATTACTCATAGTAAACATTTTGAATATTATAAAATTTTGATTTTTTCATAATATTTACGCGAATAATCTAAAATTCAGACCATCCCAAATATAATATTTCTTGAAAATGTGTTTGATAAAAAAATGCCCACTATCGAAAGTAAAACATTCAATAGTGGGCTTAATTTTAAGAGATATTATAACGCTTTAACGTTGACCGCTCTTAATTTTTTTGAGTTCTTAGGATCTGCTTCGATATCGAAAGTAACTTGCTGACCTTCGTTAAGCGATTTGAATCCGTCTGAAACAATTGCAGAAAAATGCACGAATACATCTTCGCCACCATCTGCATTGGAAATAAAACCAAAACCTTTTTCTGCATTAAACCATTTTACCGTACCTTTATTCATCTTGACCTCCTAAAATAATACAACCTAATATAAACCAATAAACTCACATATTTTTGTAAATAATAATGCAAGAATTAACCTACAAAAATACGTGAGTTTAATTAGCATATATTTAGTCTGCCTTAAAGATATCATGTATAAATAGTTTTGTCAACTACCAAAATTACAATTGCCATCTGAGAGTGATATTATCACTATACTTAGGATAGATATTTTTAAGCATTAAAGAATTAATTAAGATGTTTATACAATTTATATTAACAAAAATTATATTAAAATTTTATTATGAGTTAACGCAAAATCCTCAAAAATCTCTTGTGGAAGTGGTTTAGAAAAGAGAAAACCCTGGAAGTAGTCACATCCAATATCTTTCAATATCTCAAACTGCTCTCTCGTTTCCACACCTTCTGCTATAGTTTTTATGTTTAATTTCTTAGAAAGAAATACTATTGTTTCAATTACGTTCTTTGTGTGTTCATCTAAAATATTTCTTACAAAAGAGATATCAATTTTAATATAGTCTATCTTTAGCTTCGATATGTATGAAAGAGAGGAATATCCTGTACCAAAATCATCTAACATAAAGCGAATCCCGTTATTGGATAGTTTTTCCATCAAATTTTTTGTATATTGTAAGTCTTCTATAAAAGTTCTCTCAATAATCTCAATTCTTATCATATCTGGATCTGTGTTATATTGTCTAATCTTCGAACTCAAAATGTCCGCAATATTATCTCGTTTGAAAGTTTTATATGAAAAGTTCACCGAAAGCGGAATCCTAATTTCATTTAACAATAGTTTTGCGATAGTCTGTAAAACCAAATCAAAAACAAACTCTTCAACGTCCAATATTAGCTCGGTCTGTTCAAGAAATGGTATAAACTTCATAGGCAAAATTACCTCATCATTCTTTTTCCATCGAAGCAGGCTTTCTGCACCCACGATATTAAGGTCTTTGTCTATATAAGGCTGATAATACAATACAAATTCTTTATTCAATATCGCTTTTTCAAGATCATTTCTCAAAACTAACCTTTCTTTAGCTTTTGAACCGAGTTCTTTTTTGAAGAAACCTATAAAATTATCACCCTTAAGCTTTGCATCCATAAGTGCTATTAACGACCTATCAATAAGTTCTGTCGCATTCTCTCCATCCTGGGGATAGATACTTATCCCAATATTAAACGATATAGAAATTGCTTGACCATTAACGTAATAGCTTTTGGTAAGAGTATCCAATAAGCTATAGGCAAGAGTTATTATTTCATCTTCTGAATTTACATTTTTTACAAAAACAGCAAATCTATCAGATTCCAGCTTAGCTATAACACTATTAATTCCAAAAAAGGACTTCAATCTCTGTGCAATCTGCATTAAAACTGTGTCTCCTTTATCAAAACCAAAAGCTTGATTTATAGATTTAAAATTTAAAGGATTAATTTTTATTACAAATGAGATCGGCTTTTCAGGTAAGAATTTTTTAATAAATGAATCAATTTCATTATAAAATGAAAACTTGTTTAAAAGGCCTGTTAGCGAATCAAAATAATTTCCCGATACGTCTTTTGCAAGGAGCACACATTTTTGAATTCTGTTATTCATCAAAATAGGAACAATTGTTGTATCTAAATAAAACAAAGATCCGTCTTTTCTTCTATTTATAAACTTACAATAAAATATTGACCCCTGTTCAAGAGTTTTCCAGATATTTGTGTAAAAGTTAGCGTCATAAAGCCCTGATACAAATATATTTATATTGCTCCCTATAAGGTCGTCTTTGGAATAGCCAGAAATTTTTAAAACAGCATCATTTACATATAATATTTTCCCTCGCTTATTGGTAACAAGAAACCATTCATGGGCATTCTCAACAGCCTTTTGTAGCAAAGTTAAGTTATTTTGATGTTCAATCTTTTCAAGGGCAAACGATATGTCATTTTGAACTTCTTTTAGTAAGCTAATTGTTTCATCGGTAAAAGATAGTCTTACAGAATCAAGTATCGCAATTATATATTTAACTTTTTTATCTTTCAGAATCGGTATAGAACAGGTTGAATATATATTTAACTTCTTATAATAATCTTGCCAATACTTTAAATCTTTATTCTTAATTACATCAGATATTACAACTATATTTCCACTATTATAAGCTTTTGATACAGAACCCTTGCCATATTGAGTGTTAGGATCGACACCAACAGTAAGACTTTTAAAAGCTGTAGCTTGATCCTTTGTCTGAGATTTAAAAAATTTTAATTTTAGAAGCTTAGTTTTTTCATCAATATATCCAACGCTTGCAATAACGTATCCTACGTCCTCAACAAGAATCCTGCATATAGACTCTAAAAGAACATCTTCCCTGTCTTCCATAACGATAAGCTGGTTTATCTTAGTAAGAGCATAAAAAGCTTTTTCAATAGATTTTTCTTTTGTCTTGTCAAAAGCTATCACCAGTCTTGAAGGCTTTTCGTTATAGTTTATCGTATATGCAGATATTTGTACCGGTACTAAACCATTTTTACCTCTATAATAATAATTTTGTAACTCTGTCGAAAAAAAATTCCCCATTCAATCTCTTATTTGCATATCCTATAACCTCTTCTTTGTGATCAACTAAAAAATCAAAAAGGCTCATTTTCAAAAGCTCTTCAGCACCATAACCCACAATTTGTAAGAATCTATTATTCGCAAAAACTATATTACCATTTTCCTGATAAATATATACACCAAATATGTTTGAGTTAAAAAAATTATTCAATACCTCATCGCATATCAATTTTTTCACCCCATTATCATTTAAATAAAAGTAAAATATTTTTATATTATTTATTTACTTTACCAAAATTATTAATATATTACAATCATTCAAGTAGTTTTGTTGACGTTTTATTCCAGATTAAGATTTCTTTTTATCCAGTATCAAAAGCTTTTAGTTGTCATAGTAAAAAATATATTAAATTAATTTTATTTTAGATGTATAATAGAATAATACATCAAAGGAGGTGCCAGAATGAAACAGAATGAAGGAACTATAGACAGGATTATAAGGTTTATTTTGGGGCTTGTTCTTATTTATATTGGCTTTTCAATGCAATTTGATACAGTAGGGATTATTTTGACAGTTATAGGAATTGTGCTTATTTTTACAGCTGTCACGGGTTTTTGTGCACTTTATACACTCTTAAAGATTTCTACAAAGTAACATCTATAATAAGCAGGATAAAGGAATTCAAAAAGTCTTTATCCTGCTTTGCTATTTTAAGTCTGAGCGTGTTATTATTAAAGAAACAGGACAGGCGCGCAACTTACAAGTTAACTACTTGAGGAAAGTCCGAGCTCCATTGGGCAAGATGCTGGTTAATTGCCAGAGAGGGAAACTTCTGGATAGGGCCACAGAAAAGAACTACTATCTACGGATAGTACAGGTGAAAAGGCGAGGTAAAAGCTCACCGGCAGAAGAGCGATCTTCTGGCCAGGCAACCCCCATCAGGAGCAAGGCCAAATAGGGAAGGAGACAGCCCAAGTCGTTAATACTTCCGGGTAGGCCGCAAGAGACTGAAGGAAACTTCAGCCCCAGATAAATGGTTGCGACCCTTTTGGGTACAGAACTCGGCTTATAGCCTGTCCTGCTTTTTCGTTTCTGTAAAATAGTAGTAAATTAAGAGAAGCGCTCCAATATCAATATACACATCAGAAAGATTAAAAACAGGCAAAATATGAATATTTATAAAATCAATTACCTGATGAGTACCGAAAATTCTATCAATCAAGTTACTAGATACGCCAGCAATCAAAAACAGCAATGAAACCCTCAAGTTAGGTATCTTACACCATAACACAATACAAGATATCAAAAAAATAGCTCCAACGAAGATAAAAAAATATGTTTGACCGCTAAAGATCCCCCATGCCCCCCCTAAATTCTTTACAAGAACGAATTGTATCAGAAAGAAATTATAGCTTTGTTCTGACAAAAGCTTGATAGCCAGAAACTTTGTAAATCTATCAATTAAAAAAAGCACAAGAGCAAATATCAAAAAATATACTGACTTAAACTTCAATATTTTTAATTTAAAATCTTAAAAATTTAAAAATTTTTTGAATTTACCAGGATTTCATATATTTTTCTTGTTCAGCGCTAAGAGTATCTATACTCGTACCCATAGATTTGATCTTTAGCCTTGCTATCTCTCTATCAATATCTATTGGAACAGGATATACTCCAATTTCAATTTTATTGGTCAAAAGATATAGCGCACTCAAAAATTGGTTTGCAAAGCTCATATCCATAACGCTTGAAGGATGACCTTCAGCAGCAGCCAGGTTTACGAGTCTGCCTTCGCCGACGAGGAATACCTTTTTACCATTTTTAAACGTATACTCATCCAACTCGTGTCTCATCCTTCTCTTTGAAACTTTCTCTTCTTCCATCTTATCTACATCTATCTCTACGTTAAAGTGCCCTGAATTTGACACTATAGCCCCATCTTTCATACTCAAAATGTGCTCAAATCTTATAACATTGCAATTACCCGTGACGGTAATAAATATATCTCCAATTTTTGCAGCCTCATCCATCGGCATCACATCAAAACCATCCATTATTGCTTCAAGAGCCCTTACAGGTTCGACCTCAGTAACTATAACCCTTGCGCCCATTCCCTTAGCTCTCATGCTTACGCCTTTTCCACACCAACCGTATCCTGCTACTACTACTCTCTTACCTGCAAAGAGTACATTTGTAGCTCTGATAATGCCATCAAGTGTGCTTTGTCCAGTACCATATCTGTTATCAAAAAAGTGTTTTGTCATAGCGTCGTTTACAGCTATAAATGGAAATTTTAACAGTTTATCTTTATGTAGAGCTTCAATTCTATGTACACCTGTGGTGGTCTCCTCACAGCCTCCTACTACCTTATCAGCAAGTTTTGGATATTCTTTGTGTAAGGTAACCGTCAAGTCTGCGCCATCGTCTATGGTAATATCTGGTTCAGATTCTATACAGGTTTTAATATTGTCCCAATAACTTTTAGCATCCTCACCTCTTTGAGCAAAAACAAAGATTCCTTCTTTTGCTAAATAAGCAGCTACCTCATCGCTTGTGCTCAAGGGATTTGATGCGCACAAATATACCTGTGCCCCTGCATCCCTAAGTGTGGTAATAAGATTTGCAGTTTCTGTGGTCACATGCAAACACGCAGCAATCTTCTTGCCAGAGAAAGGCTTTGAAACACTATATTTTTTCCTCAAAATTTCAAGGACTGGCATTTCACGGTAAGCCCACTCAACTTTTTTTGAACCCTCATCAGCTAAGCCAATGTCTTTAATTTGATAATTCATCTAAAACCCTCCTGCATCTATCACAAATTTTTAGTTCACTTTCAGCTACACTTTCCTGATATTGCCAGCATCTCTCACACTTTTCGCCCTTTGCATGAAAAACTTCTACACCAAAATTGTCATTTTCAAGAGAAAATTTTGAAGTTAGCATATCACCAACACTAACCTGAGATACGATCATTAGCTCTGGCAAAATATCTTTATATTTGAGCAATGTTTCTTTTAAATTGTTGTTTTTTGGAAATATATTTACATATGCCTCTAAGGATGAACCTATTAACTTTTCTTTCCTGGCCTCTTCCAAAACTTTTTTTGCTTCCTCTCTAATCTCAAGAAGAACATCAAAATCTGCAGGTCTCTCTACTCCTTCCAGGTTCTTTGTAACATCAGGATATGAAGCAAAGAATACGCTTTCAGGTAGGGTGCTATCAAACTCTCTCAAATATCCCCACGCCTCTTCAGATGTAAAAGATATTATCGGACAAAGAATTATTAAAAGATCTTTTAACATTTTATAAACAACAGTCTGAGCAGACTTTCTTTCACTATCAAATCCTGCATAAAGTCTATCTTTTAGAACGTCCAGGTAAAAGGCACTCAAATCTATAGTCATAAATGATTTTATCTTATAAAGCATTTTATAAAATTGATAGTCCTTAAAATATTGCTCAATTTCTAAGATAAGATCGTTAAATTTAGAATAGATATATCTATCTAAAACAAGCCATTTATCAGGTGCCAATGAATTTTTGGGATCAAAATCATTTAAAAGGCTGAGCATATACCTTATAGTGTTTCTTAATTTCTTATAAGTATCAGACTGCTGCTCAAGTATCCTATCTGAAATCGCGACATCTGCAGTGTAATCAGAAGATGCTACCCAAATTCTTAACACATCTGCCCCACTTTTTTCAATAACTTCAAGCGGCGCTATTACATTCCCTCTTGATTTTGACATCTTATAGCCATTTTCATCTACAATAAACCCGTGAGTTAGGACACTCTCATATGGCGCCCTTCCAAAAACAGCAGTAGAAGTAAGTAAGGATGACTGAAACCATCCTCTATGCTGATCCGTACCTTCCAGATACATATCAGCAGGCCATCTAAGCTCGTCTCTCTGCCTTAGGACGCATGCGTGACTTGAACCAGAATCAAACCACACGTCCATAATGTCAGTTTCTTTTTTAAAATGTTTTCCACCGCAAGATGGGCAGGTATAGTCTCCCAGAATCTGTGAAGCATCCTTGTCAAACCAGGAATCAGAACCTTCTTTGGAGAACATTTCACAAACTTTATTTATCGTATCTTCATTAACCACAGTAGCTTTACAATCCTCACAATAAAATGCAGGTATAGGAAGGCCCCAGGATCTCTGCCTTGAAATACACCAATCAGCTCTATTTGAAACCATAGCGCTCATCCTGTCTATCCCACCTTCTGGAATCCACCTTACATCTCTTGTGGCCTTAAGAGCCTCTTCTCTGAATGCATCCACAGAAGCAAACCACTGTTCTGTAGCTCTATATATTAGCTTCCCCTTACATCTCCAACAATGAGGGTATGAGTGCTCGAGCTCATCTTTCGATAACAAAAGCCCGCTTTTTTCGAGATCTTCAATGACTGCCTTGCTCGCATCATGAACGAAAAGGTTTTCAAATCTTTGAGCTTTGCTATTGAATATACCCTGGTCGTTCAATAAAGATTCCACTTCCAAATTTTTTTGAATGCCTACTATATAATCCTCAGGTCCATGTCCAGGAGCCATATGAACTATTCCAGAACCATCCTCCATACTTACAAAAGGTGCAGTAACCACCAGAGATCTCTTTTCAGGAAAGAGTGGATTGGACGCTATAACCCCCTCCAGATCTTTGCCTTCAACTGTCCTTAGCTCTTCATAGGATCCAAACATCTCTTTAATCTCTTCAAGTCTTTCTTTTGCAACAAGAATACGTTCGTTTTTGACCTTGATCAAAGAATAAATTGAATCTGATTTTACAGCGAGGCCCTTGTTAGAAATCAAAGTCCAGGGCGTAGTAGTCCAGATAAGAATCATATCGCCTTTATTCAAAATCCCCTTACCATCAATTACAGGAAATTTTACAAAAATTGATGGGGAGGTAGTGTCGTAATATTCTACCTCAGCTTCCGCCAAAGCAGTCTCACAAGAAGGACACCAGAAAACAGGTTTTAGCCCTTTGTAGATATAACCTTTTTTGTACATCTCCCAGAATATCCTGATTTGCATAGCTTCATATTTTGGATCCATCGTAATATATGGTTTCTCCCAGTATCCAAACACTCCAAGCCTGATAAATTGTTTTCTTTGCCTGTCAATAAACTTCAAGGCATGCTCATGACACATCTTTCTAATGTCTGATACAGTAAACTCTTTTTTATTCTTGCCCAAAGTTTTCAACGCCTGAAATTCTATAGGAAGCCCATGGCAATCCCAACCAGGTACGTATGGAGTATATTTGCCCTTGATCATATAATATTTATTTATCATATCCTTAAGAATCTTATTAAATGCCGTGCCTAAATGAATATCCCCGTTCGCATATGGCGGGCCATCGTGAAGTATAAAAAATTCATTATTTGCCCTTAATTTAATAGCCTCTTCATAAATATTATCTTTTTGCCATCTTTTTAAAAACTCAGGCTCTTTTTGTGTAAGCCTTGCCTGCATTGGAAAATTTGTTTTTGGCAGCTTTAAAGTTTTTTTGTATTCGACCATAATACAACTCCTTTTTTATTTATATCAAAAATAAATATTACTAAATTATATATAGCTAATCCAACAAAGTTAGAATTTCTTCTGGCTTATATACACCTGTTTCGGTTATAATTGCCCTTATCAGCTTTGCAGGAGTAATATCAAAAGCATAATTTAACCCAATTGTATCAGCATTATTTGTAAGAGAATCCATAAATCTTACTATTTCTTTTCCATCTCTCTCTTCAATAGGAATTTCTTCTCCTGTGGCAATAGAAAAGTCAATTGTGCTCAAAGGTGCAGCCACGTAAAATGGAACATCAAAAAATTTAGCTGCCAATGCGTGCATAAAAGTTCCAATCTTATTAGCTGTATCACCATTTGCTGCAATTCTATCAGCTCCGACTATCACAGCATCTACCATAGAATTCCTCATTAATATGCCAGAAGCTCCATCTACAATTAACTTATAAGGAATAGCATCTCTATCTAATTCAAAAACAGTAAGCCTGGCGCCCTGCAGAAGAGGTCTGGTCTCTGAAACGTAAACTAAATTTAGCTTTCTCATCTGGAACATCTTCCTTATAACGCCTAAAGCAGTTCCTACTCCTGGGGCAGCCAACGAACCAGTATTACAATGAGTTAAAATATTGCCCTCTGGCAAAACACCAGCCCCATTTGCAGCAATTTTATCATTTATTTCAATTTCTTGAAGATATAATGAATAAATAAAATCAAATATTTCATTTATATTTAAGCTACTAATAGCAAATTCAAGAACCTTATCTACCCCCCACGAGAGATTTACAGCAGTTGGACGGCAATTTTTAATCTTATCAGCTTCACTTTTCAACAATTTATCATCATTTAAAAACTTGTTATCGTTATAGATAGATAGATACAGGGCAAATGCTCCACAAATACCTATAGATGGCGCACCTCTAACTCTGAGATTTTGAATAGCCTCAATTATCATATCTGAATTAAATAATTCAAGCCACTCTTCCTCAAAGGGTAATTTTGTCTGATCGAGCAACAATAGACGATCTTTTTTAAATTTAAATGGTTCAAATATATGTCTATGCATAAACCTAACTCCTTAAATTAACTATTAATTTTAGAACATTTGTTTAAAAACCAAGCCAACTTTGCGCTTTCTTCCAAGAGTTCAGATAAATAATAACATTCTTTCAAAGTTTTACCAACTACAATTGTCCCATGATTTTCAAGTATTCCAGCACAGATACCTTTTGACAAATATTCAACTACTTTTTTGCCCAATTCTGAGCTTCCAGGCTGAGCAAATGGTATTAAGGGAATTTCTTTTAGATATATTTTTGCTTCCTCAGAAAGAGGAGGAATACTATTTTTCGTAAATGCAAATAAAGTAGCATAAAATGAGTGTGTGTGAAAAATCGATTTAACAAAGGGCAATTTCCTGTAAATCTCAAGGTGCATTGGAAATTCAGATGATGGCTTAAAATTATTTCTATTGGTACCATCAATATCTATTATGCTAATTTTCCAGGGCAAGACGTCAAAAAAAGAATATCCAGAAGGTTTTATAAAAATCTTGTTATCCCTAAAAAGACTAATGTTTCCACCCTTTGCTTTAGCCAGACCTCTTAGATATGAGATTTGTGACCAAAGAGAAATTTCAAATCTTGGTTGCATCAACTTTACCAGCAAGATCCACTACAAGATCTCTCAATTTATCACTATTATGGGAAACAATATCAATTACTTCATCAGCAGAAACCTTTAGAGGGTTGTCTGGGCTTGCAATATTGGAAATCAAAGAAAGACACAGCGTCTTAATCTTCAAAGCATTAAGAGCAATCACTTCCATAACTGTAGACATGCCCACTATATCGGCGCCCATAGCTCTCACAGCATAAAGTTCTGCAGGTGTCTCAAAACTCGGTCCTAAGACTCCAACATACACAACTTCTTTTGGCTCATAACCCAAGACGCTCACAGATTCAGATTTAGCTAATGTCCTTAATTTTTTGTTGTAAGCATCGCTCATATCTACAAATCTTTCACCAAAATAAGTATCTGACAATCCAATTAAAGGATTAAATCCTGTAAAATTAATGTGATCTTTTAAAATTACAACTTCTCCAACCTTTAAGTTATTATTTATTCCCCCTGAAGCGTTGGTAAGATAGGCTATATTAGGCCTAAATCTCGAAAGAACTACAATGGGGAATATTACTTCCCAAACGCCATAGTTCTCATAAAGGTGAAATCTGCCCTCCAAAATCACATATGGTTTTGAATTAATGTACACCAAGCTAAGCTGTGAACGGTGTGATGGAGCTGAAGCTTTTGGGAAAAAGGGTATCTTGTCATATTTAATTATCATATCTTTTTTCAATTCATCAAATGCCCTGCCAAAACCAGACCCTAGCTCGATTATACCCTCAATATTCTCTGGCAAAAAATCTTTCAAATACCTCGAAGCTGCCTCGCAATTTGCCTTAAATTCAAATTCATTGAGAAAGGAAAAGTTTTTCATATTTTTTGTTGCTCCTGTTCTTTTATTTTTTGAAAAATATTTTCTGATTTAACCAACAAAATCTTATTTCTGCTCTTTTCTCCTGAAGATATTTCAATATCTCTTTTTCTACAGCCCAAAAATTTTGAAATCAATTCTAACACCCTTTTGTTTGCTCGACCGTCCTCAGGAGGAGCGCCTACCTTGCAAAAAATCTTTCCTTCTCTTACCTCTACCGACTCCTTTTTTGCATTGGGAGTAACTCTTAGCTCTATTTTCAAGTCCATTTTACTGTGAAGATTGATTATCTCTATCCATACTTTGTATTTCTCTATTTACAATAGTTTGAAGCCTAGAAATAAATTCTTCCAAGCCCTTTAACTCTCTTCTTTTTTCTTGTTTAACCCTCTCTATATCAGCAAATAACTTGGTGTGTTCATCTTTAGTTCTTTGTATCATAGCTCTACACTCTTCGTCAGATTTTATCTTTTTTAACTCTATTTCCTTTTCTACCTGAAGTTTAGCTTCTTCAACCTTTTTTTGGATAAGTGAAAGAAAGTCGCTCGTTGACGTTTCAAACTCGCTCTTTTTTTGAGTCGTCTGGATACGTGACCTTAAATAGTCATTTTCCTTTTCAAGTCTCTCAATCTCTGACATCATTTGGGAGATAACTCCTGAAAGATCATCTAAAAATTTATCAACCTCATCTTCTTTGTAGCCTCTTAAGCCTTTGCTAAAATCTCTATTCTGGATGTCTAAAGGTGTAATATCTGGTTTAAAAGTCACTCCATCTCCCTCGCTCTCTGATATGCATTTATAACTGCCTGAATTAGGTTCCCTTTAACAGCAGCTGATTCAAGAAACAAAAGCCCTTGAGCAGTTGTACCGCTTGGCGACATAACAGCTTCTTTTAGGTATACCGGGTGTTCGTACACATCCACCAAACCCACAAGCGATTGAAACAAATGCTCTACAATTTTTTTTGATATATTTCTTGAAAGACCTATTGTTACTCCCGAATCAACCAATGATTCCATAACCAATGCCACATAAGCAGGTCCAGAGCCACCAAGAGCAGTAAAAGCGGCAAATTTGTCTTCATCTAATCTCATAACATTGCCCAAAGCCGATAATATAGATTCTACATCCATCCAATCCTGAGGCTCTACCAAACTTGAAGCGCACATTGCCATCAAGCCGTTCTGGTTTATTACTCCAAGAGTTGGCATAATTCTAAATACCTTGCCTATATCAGCCTTTTCACGAAGTTCATTCAATGTTATACCAGCCATAACACTAATAACTGTTTTATCTTTAAATAAAGCCCTTTTTTTCATAGATTCGGAAAGGCTTCTGAACTGATCAGGCTTTAGCGTTATAACAATGATGTCAGAAGATTGTACTAGATCATCGTTGGAAGAGAATATTTTAAGGGAGTACTTTCTCCCAAGCTCTTCTCTTCTCTCCAGTCTCCTATGACTAGCAGAAACAAAAATTCTTCCTTCATCGTGCAAAACCTTCAACCCCTTTAGAAAGGCTTCACCAACTCTGCCAGCACCCAAAATTCCTATTTTTATCATATATCTATACCTTCAAAAAATGCCCTACCAATCCTAAGCATATTTGAACCCTCCATTATAGCGAGTTCAAAGTCCTGTGTCATACCCATTGATAAAACATTAAGGTTATAGCCCTCTGAGTTCAACCTCTCGTAGAGTATTCTAAGTGAAGAGAACTCTTTTCTGATCTTTGCGGTATCGTCAGTCAATGAAGCCATACCCATCAGACCTTCAATATTTACAAATTTTAAAGGTGAGGTCATTCTAAAAAGATTCATTACCTCGCGCGGCGAAAAACCATATTTCTGACTTTCACCACTAATATTCACTTCCACAAGAACTGGCATTGTAATCTTTTTTTTAGATGCTCGCTCGTTTATTTCTGTTAATAAGTTCAAGGAATCGACAGATTGAATACGTTCAAAAATATCAAGAGCGTCTTTAACTTTATTTGTTTGAAGATGACCGATCATCTCAAATTCAGCACTACTCAACTGCTTGAGCTTTTCCTTAGCTTCTCTAACTCTATTCTCCCCAAACCTATTAAAGCCTAAGTCAAGCAATGCTTTAATAATTTCTGTAGATTTTGTTTTTGTAACTGGCAGAATGTAAATTTCATCCTTCCTAAAAGCAGCTTCTTTAGCTTTTTGAACGCGGTTTTTTACTAATTGAACGTTTTCCTGAAGTTTTTTCTCCCAGTCCAGTGACAAAATCGACCTCCTTATCATCAAAAATATTTTTTAACAATTTTAAAAGATCTCTATATTTTGCAGCCTCTTCAAACTTCCATTCTTTAGCATATTCTATCATTTTTGTTCTAATTTCTTTTTCCGATAATTCCAAACTGTTCCTGTTTGACTTAATTATAGATCTAAGTTCTTCCTCAATCGAGATTTCTGCCGTTTCTCTATCTACAATATCGCCAATAGGTTTTGATATAGACTTTGGTGTAATATTATTGTTTAAATTATACTCCATTTGAACCGTTCTTCTTCTATCTGTTTCACCTATAGCCTCTTTCATAGAATCGGTGATTTTAGAAGCATATAATATTACCTTTGATTCCACATTTCTGGCAGCCCTACCTATTGTTTGAATCAAAGAAGTCGAAGACCTCAAAAAACCCTCTTTATCAGCGTCAAGAATAAGAACTCTTGTAACCTCAGGTAAATCCAAGCCTTCTCTCAATAAATTAATCCCTACAACCACATCGTATTTCCCAAGCCTTAAATTATGAAGAACATTGAGCCTTTCAATGGCGTCTTGCTCAGAGTGTAGATAATATGCTTTTATTCCTTCTTGAACCAAATAATTTGCGAGATCTTCAGCTAACCTTTTAGTAAGAGTGGTTATGAGAGTCCTAAACCCCCTTGTTGAGTTTTCCCTGGTCTCATTTATAGAGTCTTCAACCTGACTCTCAAAACTTCTAACCTCCACAATAGGATCAAGTATGCCTGTGGGCCTTATTATCTGTTCCACAATTTGAGAACTATGTTCCTTTTCAAACGAGGCAGGGGTAGCAGACATAAAAATTATTTGATTAGATTTCTGAATAAACTCATCAAACATAAGAGGCCTATTGTCATATGCAGAAGGCAATCTAAAACCAAATTCGACAAGATTTTTCTTTCTTGCCTCATCTCCTCTGAACATACCCCTTATTTGTGGAACAGAGAGATGAGATTCGTCCAATATTATCAGAAAATCTTTTGGGAAGTAGTCCAGCAAGGTTACGGGAGGCTCGCCTGGCTTCCTGAAAGTAAAATGCCTTGAATAGTTTTCTACACCTTTACAATAACCAATTGTTTCAAGCATTTCAATATCATATAATGTCCTTTGTTCAATCCTCTTTGCCTCGACGATTTTGCCCACACTTTCAAAATATTTAATTCTTTCATTAAGCTCAATCATAATTGATTCTATTGCTCTTTTAAGCTTTTCATCCCTCAAAATAAAATGAGATGCTGGAAATATCCACAGATTATCAATCTTTTCAATTGAGTCAAGACTTATCGGATGAAGTTTTGTGATACTTTTTATACAGTCATCTTCAAATCTTACTCTGTAGGCATACTCATCAAAAGAAGGTATAAAATCAACAACATTCATATTTACTCTAAAGTTATTTCTTTTAAACTCATAGTCATTCCTTTTGTATAACATATAAATCAAGCAATCTATAAATTCATCTCTATTTAATTTATCGCCTTTTCTAATGACAGAGGAATTAAGCTTATATTCTTCTGGCTGTCCAAGACTGTAAATACACGACACGCTTGCAACTACTATTACATCTTCTCTCTCAAGAAGCGATCGCGTGGCAGAATGTCTATATCTGTCTATCTCATCGTTTACAGATGCATCTTTTTCTATATACAGATCTCTTTGAGGTATGTACGCCTCTGGCTGATAGTAGTCGTAATAACTAATAAAATATTCAACTGCATTTTCAGGGAAAAAAGACCTCAGTTCAGAGCACAGTTGAGCTGCAAGCGTTTTATTTGGAGCCATAATTAAAGTAGGCTTTTTTACTCTATTTATTACATTTGCAACGGTAAATGTCTTACCAGTACCCGTTGCCCCCAAAAGAGTCTGATATTTATACCCTTTTTCTATGCCATTCGATAGCTGTTCAATAGCTTTAATTTGATCTCCAGCTGGCTTAAAGGGCTCAAATAATTTAAAAGCGCTCATTTCTCACTCTCTTTTGGATTCATATGCAATCTCAAACCTTCACCCAAAAAGTTAAAACCAAGTATAGTAAAAGTTATGCAAAGGCCAGGGAAGATTAAAAGGTGAGGATATTCAAGAAAAAAATCCTGCGCCTCTCCCAGCATATTGCCCCAGCTAGCATAAGGTGGCTGCACTCCCAATCCCAAAAAAGAAAGTGCAGATTCTGTCATTATCGCACTTGACATTCCCAAAACAGAAGTTACCAATACAATATTAAGCACATTTGGCAAAATATGTTTCCTTAATATCCACATATTATCAGCGCCAAACATCTTACTCGCCTCTACATAATTCGATGTTTTTATTGAAAGAGCCTGTGTTCTTACCAGCCTTGCAATGCCCATCCAACTTGTAAGACCTATAATCACCATAGTATAAATAATTTCAGGTCTTTTTAGGACCGATTGAACAGCCAGTAGAAGAAAAATTAGAGGAAAAGAGAGCATAGCGTCTACAAATCTCATAAATAAAAAGTCAAATATTTTTCCAAATAACGCAGACATACTACCTAAAAATGTTCCCAAAGATACAGAAATACTTACAGCAACAAGTGCGACGCTTAAAGATACTCGTCCGCCATACAATAACCTTGACAAGATATCTCTTCCGTATATATCTGTACCCAAAGGGTGCAAAAGGGAAGGAAGTTGCGGGGTGCCCAACGTAGTAAAATCAAATGTTTGGGGTGAATAAGACGTTATAAGGGGTGCAAATATCACACCCCCAATTATTGGAATAAGTAAAGACAAGCCTAAAATAAAATAAAATCTTGATAAATTTTTCAAATATCCTTTTATTCAATCATCTTTGTGACTACGCCAGCACCAACAGTTCTGCCGCCTTCACGTATTGCAAATCTAAGTCCTTCTTCAATAGCTACTGGAGACATAAGCTCTACTACCATGTTTACGTTGT
>Ga0078972_1007330_pt1 | contig 24668 bp, 19 predicted proteins | sample YelNatPaOPGAMG01_FD_67568 | JGI IMG/M metagenome (GOLD analysis project Ga0078972, IMG submission 67568) | Hot spring thermophilic microbial communities from Obsidian Pool, Yellowstone National Park, USA - OP-RAMG-01 (SPADES assembly) (version 2) | ecosystem: Environmental > Aquatic > Thermal...
AATCCGTAAGACCCCATTGCTACACTTCGGTTATCGAAGCTGTACACCTGAACAGCATTCCGATAAAAATCTCAAGCCAGGACTAGAGCCAGCAGTCCAGTGTCCCATTTTATTTGAACATCTGTGTCGGATACGTCGTGTGAGCGCGTTCCTAGTCGCGCGGTCCAGGGTGCCTGCACACCGTTTTTCATCAATGGGGCGGAACAAACGACGCACCGCAAAAGACCCGGCTAGGTCATGTCCGTCGCAACAACGGAATACTCGCGTCGACTAATTCCACTGTCGCATGTCGTTCTTTTTAAAGCGCGCTGAGGAAACATCCAGCGTCTTCCAAACGCAGTTTGAGCAGGGATCGCTGATGCCGATCCACGGATTCCAGGTGCACAGATCCCGCTCAAATACCCGGAGTTGGTGCGCTCCTCCAGGTGATGAGCGTTGTGCCCTGTCGTGATCGCGCGTTGCAGTGCTGGAGCACCGTGTTCCTTCCGGTGGACGCTTCGCATGACATGATGAGCATAAACAACAACGGGGCCCGTGCAGGTAGATACGGTCAGCCTTGGCTCGGATACCTGTGCACCGCTCGCGCTTACCTATGCGTTCACGCTGCTTCATGCGGGAACACAAGCGCCACCGGCACCACGTTCATTTCGTGGCATTCGGATGTCATGCTGGAGCAGACGTATGCCCGCGACCACGTAGGAAGCGCCCGATCCAAGTCTAAACGGGGCCCCAGCGACAACCTGCAAATCACGGTGCTCCGCCGTAGCTACGAGTGCTGTGTAAAGCGCGTTCGACAGCGACAGCACTCATAGAGGATGGTTTGACCCTCATCTGCGCTGCGCATCTGCACAGTCTCGTAATAGAGCTCCTGACTGTTACATTTGGGACAACTCTCGCCCCCGCGAACGACTTGACGCGTTGCTTCCATGGACGGATCCGTGGTCAGTGCAGCGGCGGCGGACCCAGCGCGCCCGTCCTCACCGGAGACACGCTTCGTATACGCCGCTTGCAGTTCTAAAAGAAGTTGTGTAGGTCGCACAGGGACCTCGTACACGATGGTTTTCTGAGGCAAGGGCGGCAACGAGCCACAGCCGACACACGGTTTTGGCTCGCCGGCTTCGACTGGCTCCCTGTAGCGTCCGCAGCAGTCGCAGAACTGTGTTTCCACCCAGTCCTCAATGGAGGCCATAAGGGCACTCTATGGAGTACGCCTAAAATACCAACCTGTCGTTGCCGCAAGCTCCGGGTTTGTGGTTTCCCGCCACCAGTACAACAACTCGCTGCAGCAGTTGCTGGTGGACGTGCTAGAGGCACTGACCACGCAGCGGGTCGATGACGTACAACGCGCGTGGTTTTCTGTTTTGGCAGAACGTTGATCTGGACCATGGATACTAGATCCTGGGATGGATATTGCTGTTCGGGAAAGCGTCCATTAGTCTTCACTCTACCTCCGAATTCCATGACCCATACTTCCCCTCGGATGTACTGGTCGTTTCGTACGTTCCATTGTGCACCGAGCGCATGCGATGGGCGTCTACGCTAGCGAATGTACTGCTGGGGCGGATGCAGCACGGAGAGAGAACGGCTTGGCCATGCCATTCAGGCCGTCCACTCGAGGCGCAGTGCCTAGGGCGCGGAGTAGGAACTCATCCTCAACCTGGGAGCCAGCAAGCTGCGCAGACAGACCTACTGCCCGTGACAGTGCGGAGCGATTTGCTCGGATGATCCGGCGACCGGTGGAATACCTGGATGTAGCCTAATCACGACTAGTCCAAGAAGAAAGTGCCTCGCGGGCGAGTTGCTCAGGTCGCAACCCCTGTATCCGCCACAGGAGGCAGCACGAAGCACTTGCCTGGCACACTCGTCCGGCTCGCGGGACGCTCCACCTGGAAGGTAAACTTGCGGGAATGTGGAAAATTTTGCCCCCTTTTACCGTTTCTCGTCCAGGGGAAAGAAACTGTTATCGAGTTGCTCGTTAGTGGGTATTTTCTGTCTTTCGGCACAGTTGCAACGAGTAAGCGGTTACTTTCTGGTCTTAGCACCTCGGATACCTCGTCGAATCATTGAAGACCTGTCCTGGACGTCCGGCGATGTCCTCGTACTGGACAACATGGCGTTTCACCGTTGCCCTTAAGTTCGAGCAGCAGCTTCTTATTCCTCCTCCGTGCACTCGTTTGTTGAACCGTATTGAAGGAGTGTTATCTTTCGGGAAATATCATGATCGCCCCAGTAAGCGAATCGCTGAAACGTTCAGTACACGATGACACTAAGGCACATGTCGTCTTTTTTCCGCAAGTCCTTCGTCCTCCGGTAAGGTCCTAACCCAAGCGCATAAACAAGTGCGATCATTCCCAAAAATAAAGCATCCAAGGGATAAGCCAGAACATACACTCCAGAAAGTCGAAACTGAGAGAAGCCAGCGGAGCGCTCCGGCGATAGAAACCCACAGAGAGCTGACAGAGCAGTAAATGGCACAGAAGAAACCAGTCCGAGGAATCTCTGGTTTGGCGAGATCAACCAGAAGTAACATACACATATAGAGTTCGTGAACCGCGACTCCAACGCCGCCATCAATATCACGAGATGTGCATTCCGAAACGCGACACCTGTGAAGCTCACACGAGCGAACTTTGCGGGACACCCCCCTGAGGATCCAAATGAACACGGATAAACTGAAACCGATAACCGTCAACCAGGCAAAAAACGACCGCGATGCATCTGCGCCCCCCGAGTACCCATCTGTAGCCCGTCGACGTGAGACGCGCGCGATCCGGACACGTCTCGTGAACGGATCGCGCGCGTGCATGCAGGCGCCGCTGCGCCACTCGCTCGCGGAACACCAACAGCTCCCTGGATCGGCGCTCGCGGGTGGAACGGCGCAGCGGCGCTGGGGCGCTCACCTGGCGGCCGTCGCACTCGACAGCACGCAGCGCTGCGATGCGTGCCGCATCCGGATCCGTGCGGCGGGTGAATTGCGCAGCGCGCTGTGTGTGCGCGTCGCCAAACGGCAAACGGGCAAGGTCCTGTTTCCAGAAGTGCGGTATCGTCCATGCGCGTCGTGCTTTGAAAGCAGGCCCATGTCCTACTACGACAGCACTTCAGGACAACATCAAGCGAATATACAAGGAAGGCAGTATCCCTCAGGGGGTTCGACTTTTACGGCGAGGCCGGCTTCTGGACGCCTTGCCAACTTTAAGACAAACTGGTTATCGTCGGGGAGTGGGCGCTTCCCGTTTTCTTCCGAGAGTCAAAACTCGACAGAAGGCGCGCAGTCGTCGAACTATCGCGGATATTCCCCTGACCAAACAGGGAGGATGCAGGCGGCGCCGGCGACTGGGTCGCGTTCCTGGTCCGGGCCCGTGAACGGCGCTGGGGGCAGCGGGGACGGCCTGCGGACTCCAGTTCGCGGCTATGGTAGCTACGGAGGCGCTGCTGCGGGTGCAGGTCCTTTTGGTGCTGCTTACACGAATCCGTACGAGTCAACGTCGACGATAGCGTTTACGGGCCAGCCGCAGAGCGAGATGCACCTCATGATCGATGAAGCGACGCGTCCGGACTTGCCGCTTGAGCCGCCGTACCCGCAGTTCGACCCTATCATCGGACAAGTGCTGACGATGGTGCGTGGCGGAGAAATCACGGCGCGTGCTGTGAAAGACCGTCTGAAAGTGAAGAACGAGCGCACGCTGCTTCTGACGCTGGCGTTGCTCCAACGACTGATGGAGGAATGTCCAAACTTTTATATGCATATAGCAAACAAGCGTTTCTTTCGCCGAATGTGGCGGCTAGTTGTTCCCGACTACAAAAACTCTATGCGCGAGCGCTTCTACGCTACGTTCGATAAGGAAGCCCTCCAGCGCAAATACGCCACTGGGGAGATCGACAAGCCAATCTACTACCCGGCGGTGGCCATGAAAGTGATGCAGCTGATCGAAGCCTGGGGCGAAGAATTTGAGCGTTTCCGCCCTTACGATAGCAAGGGGCAGTTCTTTGTGAAGCGTTGGCGCAACAAGTCGCGCAAATACTCTTTCCCGCCTATGCCCGCACTTGAGGTGCCGGCTGTGTATCGGCCGGGCACATCAGAGCGTGCCATCGAACTCCGTCGTCAGCGTGAGTCTGGACAGAACCCGACCACGCCTGACTCTTTCTCAGGAAGCAGTCCTAGCACAATGAAAGCGCGAGCTTCTGGCGCGGCGGCAGGCTCGGCAGCGCGGAACCCAACTAGACCGCGCTACGAGCTGCGGGATATCAGTGAAGCCGCTGATCTTGCCGCTGCGCTCATGGACTCCGCACCGGACGCCGGTACCGTTGCCAATGATGAGGACATAGCATCGCTGATCACGACCTGCAAGGCAATGCTTCGAGAGATGGAAAACATGGTGGCAAGCATGGATTCGGAAAAGAGTGTGGTAGAGGCGATTGCTGTGAATGAAAAATTGCTCCTGGTCATCAACCGGTTCGAAGATATTTGCTTGATGGATCCGAAAACAGTCCTGAATCGAGAAGCGGCTCGAGAGGCTTCCCGTACGAACAAGAAGCCAGCAACAGTGGATGCCGCAACCGAGGCCACGGATGTGGGCGCCATGCAGTCGCGCACTGGAGGTAAGCGCAAGACGGCTGGGTCGAGCGACGAGGAAGATTCGGACGGCTCCAGTGAGAGTGAAGACGCAGCAGGCGACGACGACGGCGTCGAGGATGATGAGCGCGTTCCAGCAAGCAACTCGAGTGGAGCGGGCCGGCGTGCGCGCGGCACAGGCGGCGCAGCAGCAGCAGCAGCAGCGACGGCAACGGCGGCGGCGGCGGCGGAATCGAGCAGGTTTACAAAATCCAGCGCAGCGACAAAGGAGGACACACTGCTCTGGCTGAATTCAGACGACGAGGATGACGAGGACGAGGCATTTGAGAAAGAGCGCTCGAGTGCGATTTCCGGACAGGGACGCGGGAGCGGAGCCTCCAGCTCCAGGAAGCACAAACAGCCGGCGTTGCAGCCGCAACCAGCGCACAGCAGTCAAGCGAGCCGTACCCGAGCCGACACGGCGGCTACAGCGGCAGCGCAGCCGCCAGCGTACTACATCGAGTCACCGCCCAGTACACAGTACGGATCTTACGCTTCGGCATCTTCCGCTGCGCAGAATGCCTACGGTGTGCCGCCCGGCTATCCGTACATGCACCCGGCGTATTACAACCAGGGGTATCCATACGCTGGTGCTGCCTGGAACCCCTACGGCTATCCGTATGCGGCGGCTTATGGGTACGGAGGCGCGGCGCCCCAGATGGGCAACGTTCCCAGTGGCCAAGCGCCACCCGGTGCGTCCATGATGTATGGCATGCCGTACGGCGCCTATCCTGGTGGAAATGCGTATGCGATGTACGCGGCGGGAGATGCCGCGAACATGCCCGGAACCGCTTCAACGTCAGCGGCTCGGAACCCCTTTGAGTCCGATGGCGGCAATGAAGACGCGCAACAGGCTGCCGGGGCGTGGTCGAACGAAACCACCCGTCTGCCAGCAGTGGGTCACACGGCGCTGTTGTCGCTGACGGCGGCGGAGCCGTCAGCGTCGCATTCGGCCGACATGCCGGTACCGGCTGCAGCGGCTGCGGTGCCGCCACCAGTTGTGACGAGCCGTGGTGCGCTTGCTTTACAATCGCAATCGCGCACGTCACCGCGCGATTCGGGGCTGTTTGACGAGTTGTGGCAGGAAAAGGTATCGAGAACGGAGCAGGAATCGACGGCTCGAGCAGAGGCACAAACCAGAGACGCGTCAGCAGCGCCGGATGGGCAGGGAGGCGTTGGTGCGAGCGCCACTGCAATCGCGCTGGACGGCAAAGTAAGCGAGAAAAATCCGTTTGAATGACGCCCACGCGATAAGTTGTTCTGCAAACTGAGCATCACAACCCAAGACGGAGGAGAATTCTAAACCGTACCGATTTCCGACGGGCTCTGCACGCAACGCAACGCAACGCATCACGTCATGAGTATGCGGCATCGCCTCATACGTCGGACGCGTTGTGCACGACTTCCCGATCGATGTTCAAGTGGTATTCGCTGTCGCGAGTGAATTCGGCCACTGTCGTGGGTACTCAGACCGATCGATATGCTTTTCTGCAAGCGTCGCTGCTACCGCAGCCATCCTGGCTAGTCGCTCACGAGACATCGCGACAGCATTAGCGAACGTCCGCAACGCCGGCGTCCAGTGTTCAGGGGTTGTATGCCAAGCGTGTGCCGGCACCAGCGGTATTCCCGAGATGACTGCTTATCGTAGCACTATGCAGATCTATCGACTTGAGCGTGGTCAACTCCGCGTCTAGCGTACGCGCTCTTCCACGCACTGCACAAAACGCACCCAAGCATTTCATGCTCGTGAAGCAGCGCTTCCTATAGCATCAGGTGACGCTGGTGTATGTGAGCAGCCCTGCACGCTGCGCATGGCATGGCAAAGGCGCGTGGCACGCACACGGGACACGTAGGTTGTGATGCGTGTCTTTCGGCGACACGCACGCACGCACGCACGCACGCATCCGGCGATGCATGAATGATGAGCGTGCCTGCGCAATCGGCGTTAGACAGGCAATTGGGCGCAGCTCGTGTCGTGTACGGCATCATGGACGAGAGCGAGGTTTTTTCCCTGTATTGGGCGTGTTTACTATCAAGGTGAACGTTTATACACACAGAGGAGAATCGCCGGTTTGGTGCTGTAGGCGCCTATGCTATGGTCTGTGCTGCTGTTTGAAGCGCGCGGCTCGTTCGCAGCGCAGTTTCTCGGGGTTCGCGCAACAGTGCACCCTGCGTCTAGGCGTTGACTAGAGCGTCGAGGTTCCTCAGCGCAGCGCTTCGCGTCGTCGCGGCAATTCGTTCAGTCGCGCGACACGCTGGTTCTCAAGGACTGACAGCGAGTCGCGACCCCGCAAACGGTCGACGACGCCTCAAGTCAACGCTCGTGGCGTCACTGCAAAGCTTTCCTGACTCTGTGGGGTAACCGCAGCGGCCGCGCACCTGACAGAGCAGCAAGCGTTTTTGGGGTCTGCTCCGCATCCAGAGGTTCGCTGGATCGATTCGGCCTAATTTGCTTCCAGAAACACCACAAGGGGACCGGGCCACGCAGAAGCGTATCTGGAGCAATCAGGGCCTCTTCCCTGGTATTTAGTTCAGTTGGCGCTTGCGGGACCTCTGGTTACAGAACATCACTCGTACATCGTTAGAATACTGCGTGCACCTCGGGGGCTCTGAGTAAGATTTCCCTGTTCTGCTTGAAAGAAATCAAAATCTTGCGCAGCATCCTGGGGCCATTCGCTGTCGCCCCGCCCCGTGTCGCATGATGGATGCATTATCCACGATACTGGATCATGGTACATCGATATCGTTCGCCATTTGACCTGGAAAATCTTTCCTGGTGTATATTCACAGCGCTTCAGCGTCGCAGCGTTACTGGAACGTATCGTATGAGTGCCGTGTCCCCGGTGGATTCCAATGCCCTTTCGCATGACCATTGCATGTTTCTATCGCAAGTCTTCCGCATTTCAGCAAAACGACCAAACTCCGTGGGAAACGAATCGCCCGAAAGCTCGCTCCTTATCAAGCTGCTGGACGCTCCGGAAGCATGACACGATTCCATAGGCTGATAGAGACATTCCAGTCTCGGTGCGGAGAGCGCGTGGGTTCATGGTCGCTTGTAGAGTCACACCATGGCACGCTTGTCACCCTCGATTGCCTGGTCAACTGACGTTCGCTTATCTTACAGTGAACCGTCTCATGCAAGCGGCTTTGTTGCATTCCGTTTTTATATACCTGTTTCAGCGGTAACACATGCACCCGGTGCCTGTATGTCATCTCGAACGCCTCGTTGAGAAGCATCCAGGATCGATATCTCGTTCTCGTTTCACGCTCGTGTCGAACGAGCACGAGTGCAGCCCCTAAGCGCTAAAGCACACCCAGCACCATAGGCTACGAGCATCGAGCAACGCTCCGTGTCTGTCATTTGCTTCCCCAACACATTGAAGTTGGCGAATGAGCGCGCCTTGCTTGTATACGACAGAGATCATTGGCAATGCCTGCACAATCCCGGATCAACCTGCCAACTGTCGCCCGCACGAGCGATTTGGACGCTGATCCACGGTGAAAATGAAGCACAGAGTGCATCCGCCGCTTTTCGGTGCGGTGCTCAGAGCGTCGACATGGGTCCTGACGCCGTCCCTCTACTGTTTGATATACCTCTCGACGCCTATCATGATCGACGCTTGCAATCACCTGGCCTCGGAAAAGTCGACCAGTGCCATCTAATTTCCGTTCAGGCAACTGACTCATCCCCTTTTGCTAGAGAGGTGCGTCGACGGTCATGACGCCCATCAATCCGGGATCCACGTCCACCGCGAAGTCTTTCTCATTGTCGGCCTGGGACCGTAGAAAAACGAGTCTCATTGCTTGACGCAGGCCGCAATTTAACAAAGTGCATGGAGACAGATATTCCGTTGACCTCCAATGTCTGAGTAAACTTTATTCCATTCCATCTCTGTGAACACGGAACCATCGGCGAGAACCGCCACTGCTCTTCGAGAGGTCGTTCGAATGCTTCGAAGGTGCGCGCGAGTGCCACCCGTAGATCACTGACGTGGTCATATAGTACACACGTTCCAACTGTAATAGAATAGGCCATGATGTGACACGTGCAAACCACAATGAATAGACGCTTGAGAAGGCCGGGGCGCTCTGATGCGGGCAGCGAGCCTTGTTTGCGCTGGACGGCGCCGTCCAGGAGCACGAAGAAACGCAAGATGCGAGGAAAGCAGCCATCACCTCCCAACACTGCGTCAGATACGATGTTCTTCGGTCCGAGGCAGAGAGAAACGACATGAGCTCGAGTGATTTCAAGCGGCGCTCGCTCTCGTTGCCATGCCTCTTCCGAGCTCGCTACCGTTCCGATCTCTTCCGGCAATTGGTCGTCATTTTGCCACCATCGACATCAGATGACTACCCTCCATCAGTCCCAGATTTTCTGGTTCAGTAAGATGAACCTACAACGCTCATGAGGAGTGCCTCACGAAGCGCTCGATATTGACCAGCGTATAATTTGATTTTTGCTTGATAAAATGTCGGTATCGGTGCTGTAGATACCCCGATCGCGGACGCGTCGAGGTATGCAGAGAAGCGTGTGTCTGCGAATCTCTGATCCTACGAGCAGGCCGTACTTCATCTTCTGTTCAGAGCATTATTTGCGTCTCGGCATGAGGGTTTGATCTATAGACCTATGTACGAGAGGAAAAGGGACAGCGGGAAGCCCTGCGTCTGGATAACGTATGAACAGCTGCATGACGATGTGTGAGAAGGCGAGAGAGGCTAAGCGCGACGTCGTCGAAAAGTCACATGATTCCTGATGCCGTTCTGCATTCAACGGTTCTCTGAATGCGAACGACTCATCTATGGATCCGTGAGCATAGAGAAAGCGTTTGAAAACATACAAGAATCGGCCGACTGGATGGAACCAGGGATATTCAGCTGGCACAAAGAGCAGATCAACGCATGCATCTGCTACGTACTACTTGACCGCTTACGAGCCAGGAAGAACGACGGTTTCTCTGAGCAGGACATAGGTGCGTGAGACGGAGGAGCATGAATTCCTCCGATGAAGGATGAGGTGTTGAACGATTCTTCCCGTTTGTCGATAGTTAGGCGAACACAAGATTGAATCGCTTCTAGAGCTGATCCTGTTGTCGTTTTCGCATGTCTTCTCGTTACGAACACCCGTCTCTCCTGTCGTAAGTGTTAGCGTTTCCGTATGGAAACGTTCGTTTGCTGTTCAACGCGCAGCGCTCTCGAATAGAGGCGTGCTTTTCTCCCACGCGCACTCGCGTCACTGCATCAGAGGTCACTTCAGCGGTCCGAAACCCTCGTACCCGACGGTTTCTTTGGTAATATTCGTAGAGAAGATATGAACTGGAATGGGTTGAGATGGAACCCCGGGTATAGCTTTAGGTAGATAAGTTCTGTTTAGGGTGCACGCTGCCCAGGTGAACGACAACGACAAAGGGGGTTCATCCACCTGCCTTCCATACGATGACTGACTAGTAGCGCTAAGCTCGGTATTCGCTAGCTATCAGTGACAGCACACAGTCTCCCCGCAACAGATCCCCTATCTGCCGAATTCATTGCTTTTGCTGGAGAGCTGTGAGAAAAGCACACGGAAATCAGTACGGTGCCGTGGTACCAGAATCGCAGACTGTACTATTCGTTCTCAATATGTACATCATAGACCTAGCGCGTCGAACCGTTCTGATTTTCAAATCCCTCGGCGCGGGCGGCCACGAAACACGCCAGTGCGTTGAGGCGGCGATACAGCGCCTCTTCGCGCAGTCTCGCCTTTCCACGGGTGCCGGTGGTCTGTTCGCGAAAACCTTCAGTTTGCAGCCGATTTCTAAAATTTAGGCTTCTGAACGAATGAGCACCGAAAAAAGCGATAGCTTTTCTGCTCAGGACGAAGGGACGCACCCCACAGAGTCGCCCTGTGAGGAGACAAAGAAGCAGCGCCTCGTCATTCGTTACATCAAGCTGGAAAACTTCAAGTCATACGGAGGTCACGTCTGTATCGGTCCCCTGCATCGACAGTTCAACGCTACCGTCGGTCCCAATGGAAGCGGGAAATCCAACGTCATCGACGCTATCTTGTTCGTGTTCGGGAAGCGTGCGAAGCAAATGCGCTCCAACCGCGTAAGCGAGCTGATCCACCGCTCCGAGGCCTACCCGGATGCGGCTAGCGCGACCGTCACCATAGAGTTCGTTCAGATCATTGATAAAGAGTACGCGAGTGAAAACGAACCAGATGAGGTGGTTCCCGGAAGCGGCTTCACCGTCACGCGAACAGCGGCGCGCAACAACACTTCTGCGTACTTGTTGAATGATGAGAGCATCACCTACACGGAGCTCCAACAGTTTCTTCGCAGCAAGGGCATCGATTTGGACAACAATCGTTTTCTCATTCTTCAAGGGGAGGTCGAGCAAATATCCCTTATGAAGCCGAAGGCTGTGAACCCGCACGATACGGGTCTCTTGGAGTACCTCGAAGACATCATCGGGTCGAACAAGCTGGTTGCACCCATTGAGGAGGCCATTCAAGAGCTCGAAACACTCACCGAAGAACGCACCGTACGCTTGAATCGCCTGAAGGCTGTCGATAAGGAGCGCGAAGCACTCGAGGAAGCCAAGTTTGAAGCAGAGCAGTATCTCGTGTTGGAGCACGACATCTATGAGAAACGGCTGCAACTGCATGAACTTGAGGCCAAAAAGCTAGAAGAGGCGAAGGCCGCTGACGAGGCGCAGTATCATCTAGCTAAGAAGCAGCTCGAGACGGAGCGCGACGAGTTCTCAGCGGCGGAAAAAGCTGTGCAGCATCTGGTCGAGCGACGGGATCAGACGAAACAGGCGCACACCGAGGTGGCGAAAGCTGTAGAGGCGGCTAAGGAGGCGTTTGCTGAGCTCGAGCGCCGCGACGTGCGTGTTCGCGAAGACTTCAAGCATTTAGCTGAGCGCGAGAAGAAGGCTGCCACCAACATTCGCAACGAAGAGCGTCGGCATGCGGAGCTGGAACAGGCCCAACGGGCGTCTCGGGCTCGGCTGGGTGAGCTCCAGCAGGAACAGCCCAAACTAGAAACGGAGCTTGCGAACGCGGAGGCGGCCTTGCAACGCGTCTATGATTCCCTCCGAACCGAAACGACTGATTTACGGTCAGATATGGAGCGCAAACAGACGGAATTGCTACCTCTCCGCGAAAAAGCGGATGCTGCACACCAGCGACTCTCCGTAGCCCAGCAGCGCTTACAGTTGCTGGTCGCAAAGCAGGCTGCGCCCGAGCAGGACCGCGTAGACACGGAAAAGCTCATTCAGACGCTGGAAAAGGAGCTCAGCGAGCTTGGTTCACGCATTGCAAGCGAAATTGAACCCACAGCTGACGCGAAAACACGAGCACTTCGCGATGCACAAGTTCGGCTCGAAAACGCGCGGAAAGCTGAGGAAGAAGCTCGACAGCAGCTCAGTCGTCTCCGACGCCAGAACGAGGAAGCAAATGCGTCGCATGCCGCCAGCAGCGGTCGAAACCGAATGCTCGAGGCGTTGTGGAAAGCGTCACAGCGAGGCAGTATTCGTGGGTTCATTGGCCGTCTCGGTGACCTGGGCACTGTTCCGGACGCATTTGTCGCTGCGTTAGAGGCCGCCGCTGGGTCAGCTCTCGATCATCTGGTCGTCGAGAACGTCGACGATGCCCAGGCGTGCATTGAAATGCTCCGTGAAAACAAGATGGGGCGCGCTACCTTCATTATCTTGGAGAAAATTCGTTACCTGCAGTCACAAATCGAGCAGAGCAAGTTTCCTGCTCCGGAGGGTGTCCCACGCCTATTCGACTTGCTGGAAATCTCGAACGCCGCCGGCCGGCTGCCGTTCTATTTCGTGCTCAGAAACACGTTGGTTGCTCGAGATCTGGAGCAAGCGACACGAATCGCGTTCCAGCCAACTCGGCGGAACAGGGTCGTCACTTTGTCGGGTCAGCTGATTGAAACATCCGGAACAATGTGCGGCGGCGGCGGCGGCGGCAGCAGCAGCAGCAGCGCAGCCTCGGGGCGTGGCACTTCGCGTTCAAACGTGAAGCAGTCGCGGACATGTGGTGGAAATGCCATTCAGGTGGCACCTCCGTCGGCAGAGGCGCTCGCGAAAGCGGAGGAATGCGCTGCAAAGGCCCTGGAAACGCTCACGGCTTGCGAACGCGAGCGAGATAGCCTTCTCGAACAGGCGCGGTCGGCGAATCAGGAATTAGAGCGCGCCCGTCTGGAGAAATCCTGTCTCGAACAGAGACTCCAGGATGCTAAGAATCGAATGAAATCCTTGAATACGCGGAGCAGTCAAGCTGTACTCGAGGTGGATGAGGCACGTGAGCTCGCTGAGCTGCAGGCAAGCATACCGCATCTTGAGCGTGAATGCGCGAAGCATGACGCCGCTGCCAGTGCGCTTGAAGCGCTCATTCGTGAACAGCAGGAGCGCATTTTGGCTATCGGCGGCGAGCGGTTGGTCCAGTCCCGCGATGCAGTCAAGAAACTGCAAGATGCGCTGCAGGCTATCGCAGACGAGATACGCAAGCTTGAAATCGCCCTTGAGTCGAATGAGAAAACGCTGGAGAAATCTTCCGAGGCAATTCGACGTGCTCATCTAGAGCGACAAAAACTCGAAGAGCAACGTCAGCAGCGGGATGCGGAGCTGTGCGAACTCGAGCAACAAGCAGCGACTGTTTTGCAAGCGCAGCAAGAGCACGAGGCGCAAAAGAAAGCGCTGCAAAAGGATCTCCAGGAAATAGAGGCGGAGCTCACGAAGCATCAGCATGCGCTGCAGGGCTGGCGTCGCCACGAGCTTGACCTAACGAATCGCCTCGAGAAGCTTGCTAGGGAGCTCCAAGCGCTACAGTCGCAGATTCAGGAGCATCGCAGCCAGGCGGACGCGGCTCGCAAGTCCATGCTGGAGCTTGAGGAAAGCATGCCCCTGTTGTTTGTTCGAGATTCTGCCAGCAACGACGACAACGATGACGACGATGACAACGACGACGACGACGACGATGATGATGATCATCGTAATGATGATGATGACCAGGGCGATGCAACCCGCAACGGCGAGCCGCGCATCACGGACGCTAGCTCAGAGTCTGGCACAGCAGAGAAGCAGACGCAGCGACGAGGGCGTCGAGGTCGGAGAAACGCTGGCTCGTCTGCGGCTAGCGCTGAGGCATCCATCGACCCCGCCGAGCGATTGCGTCTGGAAATTGCCGCTCTGGAGCGGAGCCTCGCGGAGCTGAAACCCAACCTCAGCGCTATTGAAGAGTACCAGAAGAAAGAGGACGAGTACCGCTCGCGAATGGCTGAGCTCGATGCCCTCACGGAGCGTCGAGACGCACGGCGGCGCGATCTTGATGACCTCCGAAAAAGGCGACTGGAGAGCTTCATGGCTGGCTTCGCCATCATCGCCACAAAGCTGAAGGAAATGTATCAAATGATCACCCTCGGGGGAGACGCCGAGCTGGAGCTTATCGACTCGCTGGATCCGTTTTCCGAGGGGATCGCGTTCACGGTACGACCGCCCAAAAAGACTTGGAAAAACATCGCCAACCTCTCCGGAGGCGAGAAGACGCTCTCCAGCCTAGCGCTGGTCTTTGCCCTGCATCACTACAAACCAACCCCTTTCTACGTCATGGATGAAATTGATGCTGCCCTGGACTTTAAGAACGTCAGTATTGTTGCACATTACATTCGGGAACGTGCCCGTGACGCCCAGTTCTTCATCATATCACTGCGAAACGACATGTTCGAACTAGCCAGCCGTCTCGTGGGCATTTACAAGATTCATCATACAAGTTACAGTGTCGCGCTGGATCCAGGCGCTGTTGCCCTCAAGTCGGCCGGCGCCGCGGATGCCCCCGTCGACAAAGAGAACCAGCCCGTTGCATTCGTGGCGGATGCTGCGGCACCAGCTGCGGCCGTTGAGCGCAAGTCGGCGCTGGCTCTGTCGCAACGCTCCGTGGACGGTATAGAGACCCGAATGGATGTCGCATTCACATAGTGGAAGCACTACGCTGCGTGACCTTGACGAGAAGCCGGCGCACTCTCGGTCGGCTGTCATGAAACCGACCGCTGCTTGCGCCCCATTCGACGGTGCGGTCGCACTGGCCGTCCGTAAAGCCGCTCTCCACGAATGTACCCGCCGGCTCCAAAGCGGCGGTTTCCGAACAGAAACCGATTCGCTTGCAACTCGGCCTCGTAGGCTTCCTGTTCCCAGAAGGCTTGCTCGCGAGCCTCTTCCCCGTCGTCTTCATCGTCGTTGACGGCGACGCCAATAGCGGCGGCAGCGGTGGCGGCAGCACTCGTTGCACCTGGCGCTTCCGCAGCGAACCACGAAGCAGTAGCTGCTGATGCTGACGCTGATGCTGACGACGTCAGGGCGTCTCCACGGCACCCTGCATACCCGCCGTGCGCTGCGAGCCCGTAGCGTTGTACCAGCCACGGCGCTCGTCGAAGCAGTGATAAAGGTTCCAGTTGCCAGCGTCCCGGCGCGAGAGGTGTACCGTCCAACAGCCGACGCACCAGTGCTGCCTCAAAAGCGCCCTTGCACAGCGGACACGTCGGGCGCACCGCTGCCCAGGCAACGAGGCACAGCGCACAGAACCGGTGGCCACACTCGGGTAAGACCAGTTGGTCGTCCTCGGGCACCTCGTCTACATAACAAATGGGACAGGAGAATGCCTCCTGTTCCATTGCCCACCGGAAGATACCCCTCTTGGCAGGCGGGCGTCGTAAGCACGCGAGTCCAAGCGACCATTCGGGGGCGCGCGCACGCACGCACGCCGCTGGTGCGGCTGGGCCGCATTGTGCGCACGCTGTGGCCGCTGTGGAGCTCGCGATCTTTCGCCAACAAATGGGTGTAGGGCGCTGTAACCAACAGGTACCAAAGGTGCGTGCCTGGTGGCCTGCTGCTCCGCGGAGCGAGATGCGCGCAATCGCACTGCGATTTGCAGTGTCATGCGTGGAACGATCAAATCAATGCTAACTCGAACGGATCCCGCTGCGACCTGCGGTGCGGAGACTGAAGTTTGGGTCGATTCTTTGTGACTTGAAACAGAAGCCTTTGCGGAATATATCTGAGACTGATTTCTTTTCGTGTCGCTCGTAACTGGCTCTACATACGCGGGTGTCTAGTGCACAGCCAGCTCCGTTGTCAGCAGTGGCCGGAAGACGGTAGCGGCTGAGGTGCTGATTTTGCAGGCCCTGGCTGACGCTGAAACCTGTCATGCATAGGCGGGGGTCGCGATCGACACCTCGCTTGCCATGTCCATGTCCTGCGCATACAGTCTCGTTGCGCCCTTCGCATCCATGATCACTGGCTGTGGTCACGTGTTGCTTCCGATCCGTGCACAGCAGCTGCTTCTCAGAGCGCCGACCTATCGCTCGTGAATACTCGCCTCATCGCTCGGTACATCCCCATGACGATACTGTCGGCTCGTTTCGATACCTTGTTCCGTTTTCGTGCCCGGTGCCATAACTTATGATCAGGGGCTTCTTCTGGGCGATTGACTAGGTGCGGACTCCGTCCGCTGCATGCACACGCGCACGCTGTTCCATCCGATAGGCGGTTTGTGCAATGCGATGTTCACCATGATGAAACAATTACCGTAAGCAAAATCTATACTCGTGATCCAGACAACTTTTTTCGATCCGTCAACGCTCACTTCGTCGAAAGCGCTGTCGCATTTTCCATGAGAAGCGATCTTTGCGATGATGCAAGTCCGAGAACGTTTACCACGCACACAGATGAGGCCGCCGCCTCTGCCAGCACATCCCATGAGCTGTACCAAACAGCTGTCGAATGCCGTATCGTCGATGTCCGCAAAGCGCGCAGAATTTGCCTTTCAAACGGAATCGATTATTGACAGTCCCAAGTCCAATGAACGTTCGGCAGGTGTAGGTAAAAAAGAGTCGCCATGCCACGACGCCGTTTCCTTTTTTGTCGTGAATCCGTCGGCGCGAATTCCAGCGCCCACGAATTGCCTTGAAACAGAAGGACAGAAAACATCAACATGCATTGATTTGACCATGCTATTCGCGAGGAAATGTGATGCTTGATGACTCATTCGTACGCAGTCGATCATGGCACCGGTGATTCAAGAAACCGTTGTTCAGAGGCGTTGAAAATCGAGCTAATCCGGATGACGTGACGAATCCCAGCAGCAAATCGTCAAAGGAGTGACTCCGAGAACACCCTCGGAACGCTCAAAATTAGTTATGAATCTCTCAGCCTTAATTTTTGCACGTTGCATGTCGTCGTTTTACATGGAAAAAATTTCGTAAAAAAAATCGCCATGCAGGACCAGAGGAAGCAGTTCAGTGTTCCAGGTTCAGCTACTGATATGAGCGAATGTCGTAGACTCCAGCGCACGTGCAGATGCAACGTCTATTGATGCACGGGTGGAGCGACGCGAGCGAGCTTCTCTTGAGCGAAGGCGATGCAACGCAACGTCGTCGTCCTGCCGAGCCTCATGGCATGCCGCGGACTCCACCGGGGAGCACTCATACGAACAGACACAAACACATATACATACACTCGATGGGAATGGGTTCCAATGCGAGTATGTTTTCTGGTAAAACAGGGCGCCGTCGACAGGGTGTCTGCCCTACCATTCGCCAACAAGGTGGGCGGCAGCTTCGTCCAGGGCGCCGGCGCAAACGCTGCGGTGACTGTTTGGTATGAGCAAACCAGCGGGTGGCTGTGGTGACAGCGTCCCGGGGCCGGGCGATTGTCCCAAAAAGCTACTTTTTCTGGGTCCACGACAACTTGCAGTTGTTCCGGATGGGTCGCTGAGTCGCCCTCTGGAGCCAGACGAGGTTCGCGTCAGAGCGTTGTGCTCGGGCGTCAGCGCGGGCACGGAACTCTTGTTGTACAGGGGTCAGATTGTGGCGGACGATGCGCTGGACGCGACCATAGCGGCGTACAAAGACCCAGATGCGGGACGGCGGGAGCATCGTAGCTTGTACCCAACGACGTTTGGCTACTGCCTCTGGGGAGAGGTGGTCGCTGTTGGGTCTGGGTTGGACCGCGAGCGCTGGGTCGGTAGCGTTGTTTTTCTCCTCGCTGGGCACGCCGAGGAGCACATTGTGAAAGCCAGTGACGTCCTTTTTTTCGCAGACGACTGGAACGGGGCCACTCGGGAGCTAGTGCTCGCTGTTCCCCAGCTGATTCCCGTCAGCGAGACGGTGACGTGCTGGCTACAGGACGCTGCCCCGGTGCTCGGCGACCGGGTTGCAGTGGTCGGTGCTGGACTCTACGGCTCTGTGTTGGCGGTAGGCGGAGCTCTGCTTTTCCCACTGAGCACATGGCTCGTGGTGGAGCCAGATGCAAAACGACGGGCGCAGCTTGCTGTTGCGCTGAAAGAAGCGTCTGTCACACGTTGCCAAACGCTGGCACCCGACCAGGTTCAGGCGTACTTATCATCATCATCGTCATCAGAAACTCGCTTCGATATTGTGCTGGAGGTGTCTGGAACGACGGCGGGGCTCAATGTTGCGCTGGAACTAGTCCGCGCCACGGGTCGAGTGATCATTGGCTCCTGGTATGGGCGCAAGGCACAGGAGGTACCGGTGGAGATGCTGGGCTCCACCCGCCTCCATCGAAGCCACGCCCAGCTGCTCTTCTCCCAGGTCAGTGAGATACCCCCGTGGCTCGCTGGTCGTTACGATAAGCGTCGACGATTGACAGTGGTGCAGGAATTTCTGACGACCTTTTCCTCTGCGTTCAAGGCTATAGCTTGCACCGTTCGGAGCTTTGCGTTTGAGGAAGCACCTTACGTTTTTGGGCAGTTAGATAATGGGGCGCTATCGGACCCAGTTCGCTTCCTGTATGGGGATTCTTCAAGCGCTTTTTCCTAGTGTCTGAGAGATTCTAATCTTTCTTTATGGTTCCGCACAGTCGCCAATTTGCTTGCAGTATTTCGAATCGATACGCGTGGAGGTACTGAAAAGCAGTCGTATCTCAAAGCATCGTCCATATTTGGGTAACGCTGATACCTCTAAAGGTTCTAAAACCCGTGCTATCTCAAAACAAGGGACACGGCACGCCCGGCGCCTGTTCGTTCTTTGGACCCAATCAAGCATCGATACCAAAAGCAAGCCCTATGTGGAGGCCACAAAACGTAGAAGCATTTAGGTAGAAACTATGAACGCTCCCCTGGTATCTGGAACCCTTGCGGTATCCAGCGCGTCACATATGGCACGCTGTACGAATGCACGCCGCCCTGACCCTGCCATGCATCGACAGCAGCAGCGCGGGCGTGATTTTACTTCGATCACAAAATTCGTTTCCATGGACCATGGATCCCAGATTGCGGGATGGGCAATGGCTCTGGGGAAAGCCTCCACGATGATGCATCCACGGCCAAGTTCCATTGCTTATACTTCCTTTCGGATGCACTGGTCGTTTCGTACGTTCTGTTGTGTGCCGAGTATCTGCCTTGATGCACCAGCAACAGCGCTTATATCCCTGGTAAGGATACAGCGCGAAGACAGAGCGGATTCTTCATACTACTGACGGCGTCGACTCGAGGAATGCTACATTTATTGACAGGGAGTCACGGCAAATTATCATTCTGGGAGTCTGCAAGCTGCGCAGACAGCATTCTGCCTGTGGCAGCGCGAAGCGATATACTAGGAGTCCACTGCCACTAGTGCGACGTCCAGACGCAGCCTGATTGCCCCTAGTCCCAGAACAGACTGCGTTGCGGACGAGCTACGCAGATCTCTCTAAAGCACCAGCCAGTTTCGAGGCACACCGAGCACCAGCCCGGCAAACTCGTCCGGCGCGCTGGACTGTTCACCTAGAAGAAAAACTTTCGACAACATAGAATCCTTTTCCCCCTTTTAATGTTTATCACAGAGAGAGAGAAGGAATTGTAATCTCGTAAGTGGATCATAGTGATTCTCTGTTCTTTGTTCTAAATAGTGCGGTTGATACTCGCATCTGGGAGATCTGGCCGTCACGAGGCACGACGCGCATCTCGCCGTTGAAGGGAAACACGTTTCTGATCAATACCGTGTTGCTCTAATGTACAAGTTATATTTGGGTTAAAATCATAGCGAATTATAGTCTTTCAATTCAATTCTATTTCAATTCTCAGGGGAGTGTATTCAAGTGATTTTTCGCGGTGTATATTAGAAGCGTTCAAAGAGTCTTCTTTTTCAAAAAATTAAAGAAGGAAAGATATAGAAAGGAAAGTAGAGGATCCCGGCGGGCCGTTTTCTCCGGCTGTCGGAAAGAAACGGAACGCAGTGCCAAGCAAAGAGGAACACGACAGGACGAAGAAGCGAAAGAAGGATGCCAGACGTCAAAAGCTGCGAGCAAGTCGACAGTACGACGAGATAGGAGCCAAAGCCCTTCTTCTACGCCGCAGCAAGGATCCCTAAAGCAAATAACGCATGAGGTCATCAAAAAAAACGTGTCGCGTCTTACGCTATGAGTATTATAAAGGCTTCTTCAGGACTGATGCATTGTCGAAGATGTACGACAACGTGACGGAAATTCGAAGAGTCGAGGTTCCGGCAGAGTTTATCAACAGGACCTTTATTCGCCTCCTGATGGTTGGCACAGGGGAAACGCCGAGGAGAAATGAGCGAGTGCATGTCCTCCACGAAAATCACAAGGAATACCGCTTCAACGGTACTCGGCACAGGGACGGCGCGGATATCTACACATACGGGGTGAAAAGTACCTCACGAACCTGGAGAACCATTTCATAATGAGCCTCAAACGCTTCGTGATACGCGCCGTCTTTGCACTCTACCCGGGTATCTCTCGCAGAGGCAGACGGGCCAGCATCGATGGCATCACGAACGACAGCAGGAGTGAACGGGAGATCGAATTCGTCCACGAGGAGACTTCAAACCGGAGTATGAATGAAGCTTCCGTGGCCCGTGCGGCTATGCAAGAGCACCGTGCGGTCTTAGGGCTTGTCAACCCAGCGGAAAAGATATCAGATATGAAAAAGGATGGAAAAGGTGCGATTCCCTCATCCTGCGCATTTTCGTGTCCCTGAACCGAGAGCGCGAACGCAAGGCCGATATGGCGCCGGCCCTAAAAAATCGAGAGTCGGACAAACGGAAGGCTTTCCTACGAGAGAAGCGCTTCAACGTTGTTTGGATTTGCGGGATCAAGTCGGATTTCGTGACCATCAACTCCAGCGTCCTCTACTGGATCATGAGGAAGATCAGTCTAGAGTTCTGTGTAAGCAACAAGGAATTCACCGGCGAGAGCCGGGAAACGTATTGGAAGAATATCCTCGATCTGAAGCGTCTCAAAACGAGCATGCGAGGGGTATCCGCGGGGATCGTCGAAACCGATAGGGTATCCATAGGTGTTCACTGAGGGCGCTTGAGGGCGGATCGCCCGGTTCCATCTTCGTTGTCACCCGTGACGGAGCATGAAGGAAAGAAGGAGGCGGATCCTGCGACGCCGGCGGTGCAGGAGAACGACCGTGTCGTTGGCACGGACCGCGGAAATACGAATACCATAATCATCGCAGCACCCAAGCCTGGGGAAGATGGTATTGACGGCAACTTATGCGAGAAAGACACGCGACTTTTGGAGTTCGCGAGAGCGAGCTATGACCGAGAATCCGGTATAATGAATGCCAGGAAGAAAATTGAGACATGGAATGCAGGAGTCAAGGAAGAGCTGGAAGCGATCAGCCAGGTGCGTATCCGCGGAGCGGACTTTCGAGATTTTCGGGAGCTCGTGAAAATTCGCGTTGCTCATTACGAGGATCTGTGCAAGGGGTTTCCAAAGTACCGGCTTGGTGGGCTCGTCACCACACGAACTTGTACTGTGGGGAGCAGTGTCTATTCGCGAGCTTTTCCAACCAGCTGGGCGCCCTCAAGGAAGACGATAGTCAAAGGCTCGTAACAGCGTGTGAAGCAGAGCGCTGGGCGCCAAAACAAAAGGAGTGTACGCCCGCTCCGTCGCCACGAGCGTACAAGGAGTACGCACGGCGTTTTGTTACGATACATGTAGATGAGTTCCGAACTTCATACATACAATACGGGTTGGGGTGTCCGCTCCAGAGGGACGAGATGGAAAAATGCCATCGACGCTCTGAGGATATAGAAAAGTACGGACCGCTGACGGAAGAGCGAATGGAAAGGAGGGCGAAAGTTCGAGGACTAGTCGCATTCTTAAGTAGAAACAGAGGCGAGAAAGGTGTGGAGTGTGCGAACCGAGACTTTAATGCCGCTATGTATATCAGGAGATGCGCAGTGCCGGAGAAGAGACCCGAGCAGCTGACACGAGCCATCATCGTTTGGCAACCTCTCAAAATCGAAGTATACAGCGAGCACCTGAAACCGATTGAAGGGTCAGGTCGAGAAAGGCGGGTAAGAGTATGCGGGTGCGGACTAATTTACCGTATATGATCTTGGGATATTCTTTTCCACTGAACTGGAAAAATCATAGGCATGGCCCGCAAAGACAACCTACGGAACCGGAAACTTGCACGTATTCTACAGTGCTCATATGTCCTTCAAAATGCCGCAGGGCTGCACTTGGCTACGGATTGAGGCATGAGTGCTAGTCTTTCTATGCACGGGATCTGCTGGATGCATTGGGAACTGCAGAACGGCTTTATAGCGAGCACGAGGTCGCCTCGGACAGAGTTCTTAAACAGTGTGCTTTCCCGCAGCTCGGGACGACGCTTGCAGCTGTGTTGAGCGCCTGGAAACATCGTTTGGCAGAGCCGCGGAGCACAGGGCTATGAGTCTCGCAAACTTGACCCATCATTGAGCCAAGAGTTTATTTACAAGCGTGACTACCCGAGCTAGAGCCTGTGCGCCCAACGTGACCAGAGCAGGCTTCGTTTCTGTATGAGACGCCCACGTATTACGTCGCTCACACCTTGGGTGCACCAGGGAAGACATCCGCCGCTCACTACACTCAGTATTGATAGATGCAGAGTTCATTTTTAGAGCCTCTGTCGAGTCCAGCGTTTTTTGAGGGGAAAGTGCTTGACACTGGAGAGAGCTGGACCGTCTTCGCATGTAGAAGACGATGCATCCTCCAAGATTTACCAGATTTCGCAAAAAAAGTGCGTAAGAGCTCCGATAGGGTGTACAGTTGTCTTTGCAGAGTCCGGAATCAGCACATGCTGCCAAGCTTAACGCAGCTGACAGCATTCTTCTGCGGTGCCGTACAGGCAGTCTCCTCGTGTGTAATTCCAACAGAGCGGGGTAACGATACGAGGCTTTTCGCCATCAAAGATAGCTACATAGGGAATTTTTCAGAAATACTCATACAATGCGAGTAGATGCAAAGTAACCAGGAGTTCCTGCCGGAAAAAGGCGCTGCATATTTCCGCAGAATCTGTGACTTTTTCGAAAGTGTGAAGGCAAGTTTCAGACATGTGCCTGCCTAGTTGCCCGAACCGGTGAACAGACCAGTCCATTACAATGTTGCTCCGGTGAAGCAACTTCCGCACTCATCATGCATCTTGGATGCGAAGCGCGAATCCATCGCGGCCTATTACAATCCGTGAGATACCCGCTCCGAACTCGATGTACTTGGCGTACCTACTGCGGAGCTCCTGAAGAGTTTCTATTGCGGAAAGTGCGCCGCCACTGTCAGAGTCGGCCTTTCGAGGTTTTGAACCGCTGGTATAGGCCATGCGTTTCGGGTTCTCTCTGCCGTTTTTCGTGGCGATAGGGGCATTTGTCAGGTTTCTTGAAGCGACTTCAACTTTGTTGGTTCCAGGTTTCGAATTGCTGTGCATTGAAACCGCTTCCATGGGTGCTCCCTGCTTGGGCAAGAATTTCGATCCATTTTTGCTCTTGTCGCGAGCCGACCTACTTTGCCTCTGGACGACACATGCGGGGCAGGCTACGCCACGCCGATGATAGTGGGCATCTGGTGAACGGGGCTTCCGTATTTTGACACCATTTGGGTTGCATACCCTGCAGAGGACGTTGCGGCGATGGACATGTTTGAGCTCTGGCATACTAAGTGGCCGTGTCATGTGCTTCGGTGGTTTTCGAGGTGCAGTAGAGGCGTCAGTTCTGTGCTCTGGCTTGGGTGACATCCACAACGGACCACTGGCCAGACGGCGTGAACGTCTACCGGCGCGAGGAGCGGTTTCTATTTGTCGCTCATGTCCGTCAGCGCCACGCCCGCCTCGGCTACGTATTCTTGGGACTGCACCGCGGCTCTTTTCGCTGCCGAGCTCTGGTGCAGGAGATCCAGAGTGATCCTCGTCGGAGGAGCTGCCCTTGGATTGGGCGTCCTCTGTTTGAAAGAAGCCATCGAGACTGTTCTCTGCGTCCGAGAGCTCGAGTAGGTCGAAAGAGAGCTCCGGCGGTGGTTTCCGAAGGTACACTTTTGTCACCGCTGGATTCGTGACAAGGGCGCCCTCTTCGATCCAATATTGCACAATGTCGCTTGACCATACGGGCTTATGTGCTCCGTTGGGAAACTTTGTGTATCGTTTTGTGAGGATTTCCAAAGTTGTTGGCGCCTGTTCGTTGTCCGAGATCAAAACCATAGCTTGCTCCGGCTTTTCCACGACTTTGCCACCGTGCTTCTTCCATAGCAGGAGCACCTCGCCGGGGGTGCCCTTCTCTGCCCAAAGCCGAACTTTAGCAAAGAGCGGCTGTTTTCCTGCGTCCATTGAGCTCACTGTTGAAGCTGGCAACAGCCGGGGCGCGCACGAAAACGTTCTTGGATTTTGGCGCGCGGGATAGCGCTTGCACTCCGTGCAACCTCTGCGGATATCGCTAGCCATCGAGGAGCATGCCCCTTTCAGAATAAAACGCAGGTTTTTGCATCAGTCGAGAGTATAAACTTAAGTTTGCGTCTCTTACCATAGTCATCAAAACCAGCTCTGCGGAATTTTTCTACAAATGCTTGCTTCTCCTTTGTCTTATCGATGGCTTTTAATACCTAGTTCGCTTCTCTCCAGCCAGCTCCATGGTTTGGAGTTGAGCACTGTTGGTGGCGGCGTCTGAGTCCCGATTTCACTGCCTCAGGCTGTCATCGACGTATTCCGTGCAAAGATGCAAGGGCGATCAACGGTTCGCTTGCCATGCTCATCTTACTTCTCCACAGCTTCGGCGAGCCCTTCGCGTCGGTA
>Ga0078972_1007333_pt1 | contig 24656 bp, 20 predicted proteins | sample YelNatPaOPGAMG01_FD_67568 | JGI IMG/M metagenome (GOLD analysis project Ga0078972, IMG submission 67568) | Hot spring thermophilic microbial communities from Obsidian Pool, Yellowstone National Park, USA - OP-RAMG-01 (SPADES assembly) (version 2) | ecosystem: Environmental > Aquatic > Thermal...
AACAATAAGGCACCCGCTCCTGAACGAGGAAGGGAACGGACCATCGAGGAACTGTACCTCAGTCAGAATATCGAGCTTCAAATCATCAAAAACCAGGCCCAATCCAACGATTGGGAGGTAAAAAACCTTGCCATTCAAAGTCTCCGCGCGATGGCAGCGGATAAACGGATCAATGACGACAATCCAGGTGCTTTCCTTATCCTGGAGACCCTAGCCAAGCAGGAACAGGGACCGAATACAAAAAACTTCAACCTCATCCGGAAGGATGCCTGCAATATACTGGGGGAAATCGGGGGGGAACGGGCTCAACGGATTCTTTTGGACGTGGTAATGACGGATACCGAACCCATGGTACTGGCGGAAGCGGTGTATGCCCTGGGTCGTATCGGTAAGGACCCCAAGGGGGATGTACTGAACCGGATGGTATGGGTTCTCCATAAAGAGAACATGAAAGCTGCTCCGGACAACAATTTTGCCTTTGCCACCCTTCTAGCTATTGAAAAACTAGCCAAGTCGGACGATGGAATCAAGAATCCCGAAACCCTGGGTGTGTTGATCGAAATTCTCGAAGCCAACTATATACGGGACGTGAAACTCAAGGCGATCGATGTAATCTATAAACTCCGAAAATAGTTTCCCATGACTGATCCGGAACGGAAGACCCTCGGCCGCGATTGGTATAAGAACTCTAGACTGTGGCAGGTCTTTGCTCCGTTAATGTTCGGTCCAGAACGGTGGGCACAGACACCCTCGGAAGTCGATGCCATCATCTCCCTGTTGGGCCTTACGGGTACGGAACGGATCTTGGACGCCTGTTGCGGTGTCGGACGCCATGCTCTGGAGTTTGCCCGGCGCGGGTTTCCCGTTACAGCGGTTGATCTTAACGAGGATTTCATTCGGGCAGCGGAAGAAACGGCCACTTCCGAAGGGCTTTCGGTTCGTTTTTTCGTGCAGGATATTCGAGAGTTTCATCCTCCCCATCCTTTCGACGTGATTCTGAATCTGTACACGTCCTTTGGTTACTTCGAATCGGAAGAGGAAGACCTCCGTTTCCTGAAGCGGATGCGGGACTGCCTTGCCCCTTCAGGGGGGTTGTTGATCGAAACCAAAGGTAAGGAGGTCGCCGCTAGGGACTTCAAAGATTCCGAATGGTACGAAGAAGAGGGGATGTACGTGTTGGCCCGCTACGAGGTGGAAGAAGACTGGACACTCCTCAAGAACCGCTGGATCCTGATCACCGAAGACAGTCGCTGCGACTACACCTTTTCCCAGCGGCTATACTCTGCCCGGGAGGCAAAGGAACTCCTTCTGAAAGCGGGTTTTTCCGAAATATCCGTATTTGGGAACCTACAGAAAGCCCCTTACGATACACAGGCAGAGACCCTCGTGATCCTGGCCAAAGCACTTCCTGCCTAGGGAAGAGTCCTGCGGGTATACTAAGTTTTCTATTCGAAGAACTTATTCTTGCTCGAGAGAGTAGCGGGGAACCATAGTTCCATACGGGTTATTCCTGGCTCTGTTACGAGGGCAAAGGTGCTGCCCGGCAGGCGATGCTTCAGGATGTAGAATAGAAACAGAAGGCCCAGCCCTGCACCTTCCTCGGTATCATGGGAATCCAGCAGGAGCTCGGTTACGCTTTGTATGCGACTGCTTCGGCTCTCTTTATCCAGAATCCGCAGGCGCTCGTAGTAGTGAAGAGTTTCATTGTTTTCCACTCCCAGAAGAAGACCCTTGGGTTTTAGGTGCACTTTCACTTTTACCCAGGAAGAGGAGTTCCCGAACGAGAGGGTTGCATCTTCCCGAGGGATATGGGAAGTTCCAAGTAAGGTTCGAAATTCCTCCATTCCCTTTCTATACTCATCCATGTTTTCGATATTCAGTCCTTTTTGCCGAAAAAAAGTGCGCTTGAGGTTTGCCTTGAATCCATTGGAAACCAACTCGTGGATGCAGAACAATATTTCTCTCTGGTACGGGCCGTAACCGGCAGCCTGTACTAGCGAACTCAGTTTCTTTTCCACTAGCTCACGGGCAGATGAAAGCATAGGGGGAAGTCGAAAACGAATCTCTTTTCCCGCAAGAAAAAGTTCTAAGGGAGAGGTGTGCAATTTATTTTCCATGAATCAGCCCTCCCCCCCAAGACCTTTTCCCCGCATCGGAGTGCCCCCCTTTAGATGCGGCCTAGGAAACGGAGCAATCCTTCTAGGATCGTCAGTGGATGCGGCGGGCAGCCAGGAATGTAGAGATCCACGGGCAGGAAGGTGTTAACGCCATTGTTCTGTTCCGGATGATCCTTATAGGGACCTCCTCCGATGGCACAACTTCCCACCGCGATCACAACTTTTGGAGAGGGAACCGCTTTATAGGTTTTCTCCAGGGCAATTTGCATGTTTTCCGTGACGGGGCCTGTAACGAGGATCCCGTCCGCGTGCCGGGGTGAAGCTACGAATTGGATCCCGAATCTTCCCATATCCCAGGCCAGGGTACTCAGTACATTGCAGTCTGCCTCGCATGCGTTGCACCCGCCGGCAGACACCTGCCTGAGTCGGAAGGAGCGCTTGAACTTCTTGGAAATATCCGTCGCCAGGAGTACAACTTGCGATTCTTGCCGCGAGGTCCTCTGCAGGATTCCTGCGGTTTCAGCCTCGGTTTCCTCCCGCGCCGGTAAAGCTACAACAGGGGACACTGCTTGACGGATGACCAAACTTTCCCGGTCCTTCGCGGCCAATCGGAACTCCTGGCTGAACTGAATCGTTCCGCGGGGACATGCTTCGATGCAGGCTCCGCAAAATAGGCACAAGCCCATGTCGAGCTGCAGTCTTTTATCCCTCATTGCCAGAGCATCCACAGGACAGGAGTCCACACAGCGGGAACAATCGTCAGGACAGGGGCCGGGAAGGAGTACGGGCCTACCCAGGAACCGATCGGAGAGGGGAGGAGGGGAACCTTTCGGGTAACCGAGAGTCCTGTATCCCTGTTTGGTCCTCGCTTTCAGGATGGATAGCAACGGTGTGGTGAACATGAAGGATCCTCCTTTCTCCTAGAGGTCGTGCCCGCAGTAGGAAAGATTGAAACTCTTGTTGCACAGGGGAAAATCGGAGATCTCCCCCTCTCTCATCGCGTAGGCCAACCCGAACCAGTTGTGGAAGGATGGATCGAATACCCGGTACCAGGCGAACTTCCCTTCCTGATTCGTAGCAGCCAGGTGAACGATTTCCCCCCTCCAGCCTTCCGTAAGGGCGATACAGAAGGATTCGGGATCTAAAGGGAGGTGAGTTGACCCTAAATCCCCGGGGAGGAGGGCATCTTCCCCTGAACTCTCCTCCGGGATACTTTCGGTGATAAGGAAAAGGAATCGAAAGGATTCCTGGATCTCCATCCAACGGACATAGGCCCGAGCAAAGCAGTCACCCGTGGAATGGACCGATAGGGAAGGGGCTTGGGTTCGGTAGTAACCCCAGGGAACATCCCTCCTCGCATCGGTCGGTACACCTGAAGCGCGGGCAGCTAGGCCCACTAATCCCAACTCCTTAGCCGTAGCGGCCGGAACCACCCCTGTCCCTTCCAGTCTCGACCGTACCGAGGGGGTTTCGAAAAAAAGCTCGATGGCGGAAGAGGTGTCTTCCTCGATCTGTTTCAGTCTTTTCCGAAGGGTATCGAGCCGTTCTTGCTCTATGCGGTACCGCACCCCTCCCGGTCGAACGAGGTTCCGCCCGAACCGGTTCCCACAGAGCAATGCGGTGAGGTTCAGTACGTCCCCCCGAATACGGCCGCAGTAACTCTGGGTGGGGAGAAACCCGATATCCCCCGAAAGGGCGCCGATGTCTCCAATATGGTTGGCCAGTCTTTCCAGTTCCAAGGCAATGGCACGGACCCATTCCGCATAGAGGGAGGGCTTACGACCTGAAAGCCCCTCGATCAGCGTCGCGTACGCTGTCCCATGGCCAATGGTCGTATCCCCGGCGAGGGTTTCCGCGTAGTGGATGCTTCGTCTGTGGGGCCCTCCCATAAGGGCTCGTTCTACCCCCCGATGCTGATATCCCAGGGAGATCTCGAGGTGAATCACTCGTTCCCCCTGGCATTGGAATCGAAAATGACCTGGTTCTATTACGCCCGCGTGCACGGGCCCTACAGCTACCTCATGGATTTCTTCCCCTTCTACCCGGAAAAACTCGACTTTTCCCGCTTCACCCCGGTAGAACCGTATAGGTTTCAGCCAGGGATGCCCCTGGGGAATCATCCCCAACCGTTCTGCCAGATCCCGTTCGAACCAGTGCACACAGGGCAAATCTGGCGTGAGGGAGGGATAGGTTTTCTCTACCGTACTGGAAAGGACCTCCAAAGTTCGAGAGGCGGGATCCAGGAGAGCGCTGAATAACGTATATTCATATCCTGAAGGAACTGCCCATAAACCCGCGATCCTAGACCCCTTCGCCACTCCCTCCGTCAGTGCCGCCTTGAAATGGAAGAAGTCCAGCTTCGGGATGGCGTTCAATGGGATAGATTCTCCATTCTGCATACCCTACCTCCCTATTATCCTGTAAAAGCCATTGTGAGAAAGGAAAGAAGTGTGGGGGGTACATACAGACCCAGGATCAACGTAATACCCGAAAGCACAAGGGGAGGACCCCACATCCAGAGGGGCTCTTTAGAAAACGATCGTTCTTGTTTCTCCCCATGTGGGGCACCGATAGAAGAGGAACCCCTCGGAAAGGTCATCTGAATCACGTATCTAGCAAGGGAGGCGAACACGATGAATAGAGCGGCTAGATAAACGACAAGAGAAACCCACTGTCCGCTGTCGATCAAGCCTTTCAGGATGATCCACTCGCTGAAAAACAGACCAAAGGGAGGAGAACCCGTGATGGCAAGGAAACCCACCATCCAGAGGAAGGCGCTCCGAGGTGCCTGGTGGACAAGGTCTTGTATAGAATCGAGCTGCTTCGTCTGGTAGATGGTGAGAATATTGCCTGCCACAAGGAACAGAAGACCCTTCGCAAAGGAATGATTTACCAGGTGGAGCATAGCCCCTGTTCCTGCAATACCCCCCACACCGGCTCCCAGTACGAGGATTCCCATATGTTCCACACTGGAGTAGGCCAGCATTCGTTTGAAATCGGTCTGACGAATCAGGAACAGAGCCGCCATGGAGAGAGACACGAGTCCAAAAAGAATCAGGATGTTCCCTCCCCAGCCTTCCAACCCGGCCTGACGGAGGATGCCAAACCCCCGGAGGATTCCTAGAAATGCACAGTTCAGCAGAGAGCCGGACAGGAGGGCAGACACAAGGGAAGGAGCTTCACTATGGGCGTCGGGAAGCCAGGAGTGTAGGGGAGCCAATCCCATCTTTGTCCCATACCCGACAAGGAGAAGGATGAAGGCGACCTTGAGCCATCGAGGATCAAAACGGTCGGCGTTGGCTAGAAGATCCGGAATATAGAGACTCTCGATGGAGGAGCCTCCCGCATAGGACAGAAAGATATTTCCCATCAGTGCCAGCGCAATTCCGACGGAGCAGATCAATAGGTACTTCCACGTGGCCTCCAGGCTCCGGTGATCCTTGTGAAAATAGATAAGCGGAGCACTGGCTAGGGTGGTAGCCTCGACAGCCACCCAGAGAAGACCCATATCGGCGCTGATGCAGACGAGACTCATGGCGGCCAGGAAGAAAAACAGACAACCGATGGCGAGGGAAATCCTTTCTGTATGGGTTTTCAGGTATCCTTTCGTGTAGAAGGAAACCATCAGGAAGAGGAAACTCGTCACTGTAAGGATCAGGATACCCAGGGGATCGAGGAACACGAGGGGGCTCCCCTCGCTCGGAAGGAGCCAGAACAAAAGGGTAACGAGGAAATGGGCTATTCCCCCGATCCTCAGTACCAGAAGGAGAAGTCGATTATTCCTCTGGGGCAGTGAAAAAAGTCCCAGGAGCAATGGTAACACAACGACAATCCAGGCCATCCCGACACCTCTTAGTGTTTCAACGTAGACAATTTATCCGTATCGATATGATCGAACTCTGTATTGATGTGGTAGATGGCAATTCCCATGATGAATACCCCCACCCACACATCGAGAAGCACCCCTAGTTCCACCAAAAAGGGATGATCTACCGCTAGAGAGGCACCGAAGGCGTACACTCCGTTTTCCATCGTGAGGTACCCGATTACCTGGGTAATGGCTTTTTTACGGCTCACGATAAGGAACAGGCCATTGAACACCGTGAACAGGGCCAATACGGGTACGAAGAAGAACCCCTCCGGAAGGGAAGATCGCAGGGGAAAGGTGATCCAGTAACTCAGGGCCAGAAGGAAAAGCCCGATCAAAAGGGAGGCTGTAGGGCCCACAAAGGGTTCTACCTCCCGAATCACTCCCGCTTGCTGCATGGAACGGTTCAAAAGACGGGGGAGAATCACCCCCTTGATTACGATCATGATGAGGGCTATGAGAAGCAGGGTACTGTGTACCCGTTCCCAGTGCAGCACCAGGGGAAGCAATCCGATCACGAAGCCCTGGATGCCCACCGTAAGGATCATCACCGGGATGCGACTTGTATTCAGTAAACGTATATTGGAGAGAAGGTTCGTCAATACCAAAAGATTCAGAATAGTCTGTTCCATTTCCATTACCCCATTGTCCACAGAAATGCCAAGACGGCCAGTACGGTAGCTAACGACAGAGCATGGGAAACCCGAATCAATCGAATCCGGGCTAGGATGGATTCCATGACCCCTATGATCAGGGCCAGGAGTCCCATAGACACAAGAAACACCACTGTATCCAGAAACAAGTTCCCCCATCGCATGGGGATACTGATACCCACCCAGAGGGAACCCAGGATCCAGAGTTTCAAGGCCGAGGCATAGAGGATTCCCCCTAGATCGGGACCACTATGGTCCAGAATCATCACCTCGTGAATCATGGTGAGTTCCAGATGGGTGTTGGGATCGTCGAAGGGGATGCGGGAGTTTTCCGCCAGTAACACGATGAAGAGGGATACCGAGATGAAGTACAGGGCCACTGTTTTCCCTTTCCCTATAGAGAAAGGATCGGAAAGAATTTCTTGCAGGGAGTATCCTCCCAGGCCGAAGGCTAGGACCAGGAAACACAATAGTAAAGCCGGTTCTGCGAGAAAGGAAAAGAACACTTCCCTGCTCGAGCCCATTCCTTCAAAGGAGGAACCCGTATCCAAGGCCGCACTGACGAGGCTATAGCGAAGAACCGCCAAAAGGGCAAAGAGTACGAAAAAATCTCCGGGAAAGGAGATCCATCCAGGGTGACCTGGCACGGGAAGGATGCAGAGGGCTGTGAAAGCGGAAGCCAGAGCTATCCAGGGGGATAGGCGTATCACGATGGTGGTGGAAGTACTGTAAACCACCCCTTTCCGGAGTAGCTTGAACAGGTCGTAGTAGAATTGCAGTACCGGCTGCCCCTTGCGACCCGCAAAAAAAGCTTTTGTTTTTGCAATGATCCCAAAAAGAAGGGGGGATAGTACGAGAGCGAGAATGGGGCTCATGGAATTCCTCCCAGGAACATCACCATGAGGATCAGTAGGGTGAGAGCGATATAGAGAATGTACACCTGGTTCCTTCCCTCCTGTAACCCATAGATTCGAGTGGCAACCTTCGTGATGGATCGAAGAATGGGTTCATACACGGTTCGCATGGCCACATCGTACAGCTTAGAAGCATAGGAGGCTGAGGTGGGGAATAGTGTCCCTTCCCAGTGGAAAACTTCTTTTATCTGCAATAAACCGCGAAACAGACGGAGGATGGGCTGGGAAAAGGAAGATCCCGTGTACTGCATCCGGGGGGAGGGGAGAATGTATCCGCAGTCCCAGGTGGGAGAATAGTCTACCGATCGACGCTTCAATATCGAGTTCCGGATCCTGTACAGGAGAAAGAGAACACTCAAGAAGAGTACCCCTAGCATCCCTAATGGCAGGAGGGTTTGTCGAAGGATCCTGACCGTGTCTATAGCGGTTTGATAGGATATATCGGGCAAGGTAGACACCACTGCCCCGAACATGAGAGGAGCCAGCCCCAGGCTACCGATTCCCATGAGAAGGTTACTGCCTGCCAAGATGTACAGGGGAAAGATCCACGTGCCTCTTTCGATGGGATGTATCTCCTTATCCTTCCTCGGTTCTCCCAGGAAGGTTACCCCAAACAATCGGGTGAAACAGGCTACGCTCCCCCCCCCGATGATTCCCAACGAAAGCAGGATCAGAAGGGCCAGGAAAATATCCAGGAACAAGCTTCCCTGGATACAGAGGGCCAGTACAGAGAGAAACAGGAGGAATTCCCCCACGAACCCATTCAAGGGGGGTAATCCCGCGATTCCAAAGGAAGAAAGGCCGAATAGAGCTCCTGTTTTCGGAAGTTTTTTGAAGAGCCCTCCCATTTCTTCGATGTTTCCAGTGTGGGTGGCGTGTAGGACCGTCCCCGCTCCCAGGAATAGGGAAGATTTAAGGAAACCGTGATTGATCACATGAAACAGGGAGGCGGTAAATCCCAACAGGGCGGCCACTCCCAAAGACCGACTCATCCCGTACAGGCCAACCCCCAATCCCATCCCGATGATCCCGATATTTTCGATGCTGGAGTAGGCCAGGATCTCCTTCATGTCTCTTTTCCCCAACGCATGGAGGACCCCCAACACTCCCGTAAGAGCACCGAGACCGATACAGAGGATTCCCCATGAGGGGGAAACCGTACCCTCTGCCCAGGACAGGACCCGGATAATGCCGTATATGCCTGTTTTGATCATCACCCCGCTCATCAAAGCGGATACCGGTGAAGGGGCAGCCGGATGGGCTTCCGGAAGCCACACATGGAGGGGGAAGAATCCGGCCTTCGTTCCAAAACCGATACAGGCAAGGATGAATAGGAAAGTTCCCCCTACTGCCGGGTATTGAAAGGCATTGAAATCCCACACTTCGAGACTCGAGCCGATAATACCGAAAAGGACTAGGAGGAAGGCCGTTCCTCCGTGGGTGGCCACGAAATATACCCACCCTGCTTTCCGTACTTCCTCCCTGTGGTTTTCGTGGAGTACTAAGAAAAAGGAAGCGATGGACATCCCTTCCCAGGCCAGGAGAAAGAGTACTCCATTGTACGCGGTGAACACGAGGGACATGCCGCCGAACAGGATGAAATAGAAGAACCAATACCCTGCGAGGGACCTGTGGGTCTTTTCTTCCGAAAAGTAGGCATGACTGTACAGAGCGGAGAGCCCTCCAACCACCCCCAAAAGTAGCAGGAACAGGGCAGAAAGAGGATCTATCCGAAGGTAGAACGAACCAAAGGGAACATTCCAGGGTTGGTAATACTCTTCGGAACCTCCACCGATGGATACCCAGAGGGATGCAGCTATCATCAGAATAGAAGAAACCGAAACGATCACCGTTCCTGCCGTGTGTGACACGTTTCTATTCCGAAGAAACACTAAAAGCAAACTTCCGGTTCCCAGTACGATCCAGGAACAGAAAAGTAATGTAATCCCCAACCAGAGCCTCCTGCTTTCTTTTATTCTTTTACGGCCTTGGAGTTTCCTGATCTTCCTTGAAAATAACCTTCCCTGTCAAGGGGATCGTTTTTCCACGAGAATTCCTTTGATTACCTGATAGAAAAAGGTGTATAAGGCAGCGATGAGGTAAAAGATCCCTGCCAGGATGAAGAGCCAGCGGAATCCATAGCTCATGGAAAGGAGTTGAGCCAGAGGGGAGGCTATAACCGAGGCAAATCCATTGGATGCCCAGGCGATAGGTAACAGGGAATGTCCATGGCGTTGGACCATCCGTAACCCGATGGGGAAAAACACTCCCATCCAGTATCCGGGCAGGGCGACAAGTACCAACGCAATCCCGTACCTTAAAAGGGAAGGGGTCTGGGCTAGGGGAAACACGAGGTAAGGTACTACAGTTTCATACAGGAGAAGGATCAGTAGAATCCAAAAGACGGCTTTCAGTATGACGATCTCCAGACGGCTTCCTACCTTTCCCACTCTCATACTTCCCACTCCTGCGGAAACCAATAGGCCGGTCAACACAATCGTTACCGTCAGGAAAGGATCTCCCACGATACGTCTGAAAAAGGCTAGCCAACTGATTTCCAGGAAGAGGAAGGCGAATCCAATGCAGGTGAAATACACTACGGAGTAGAGTCTTCCGGCGGAGGGAGAGTTTCGTCCTCCCCCCCGAAATACGGCCAAAAGTAGAAGGGGAAGGGCAAGGAATGCCATACAGATCCCGGTGATGATGACAATGAGATATCCCAACTCCGCTTTCCGTAACCCCTCCACTCCCAACTGGGAAAAGATCTGGCCCAGGCCTTTCCATGAAAAGAAATTGTGAAAGTAGGGTCTCTGATCCGTGACAGGGGACACATCGTACACCCACTGATCGATCAAAGCCTTCGGATTCCCTTCCAGAATGGTTTTCGCTCCCCAATGGTAGTACGAGTAGGGTTGCCCGGGAGGACCCATCACCCGATTCCGATAGGGAACAATCTCTTCTAATCGTACACCGGGGTAGTATTCCGGATCCATTCCCAGGCCTGGCAACACCTCGAGGAATCGTTGTTTCCGCTGGGTGGACACAGGAGCTATCCCTATCATGAGGAGAAAGGCCAGGTAATTTCGGGCCAGGAGAACGTAGTTCTCGGGATCCTTTACTCCCCGTTGCTCTAGAGCTTGTTTCGCCAGGATAAGGAATCGAAAGGAATCTCGCGGCGGGGTTTGCAATCCCCGGCTCACCGAAAGAATCCCTTCCTCTGTAAGGATCGATAGGGTTTCTCGAAATCCCTCCACCGTAAGAAGGTAGTTTTCCCGGGGTGCCAAAAGACCCGAGGTGGTTGCGGGAAGGCTTTCGGTGGAGGCAATGTGGATGATGTCGAACCTCCTATCCTCCATCTTGGCACGTTCCAGGAACAGTCTAGGATCTTCACAGATGATTTCGGTCTTATCGTCCCCTAGATCCTCCCATGTTCGCAGCCCCTCTTCCAGGATTTCTGAAAGTACAGGATCGCTCACCACTAGTGTAATGGAAGAAGCATTGAACCGTTTGGCCAGAAGGAAGTTCAATCCGCTGGTTTCGTCGAGTATGAGAACTTTAGGTCGATGTACCATTCGATAGGGAACCGACTGGGGAGTAGTATCGAGAATTCCTGCCTCTTCAAGAGAGGTTATCCTGTACAGGGTTCCCACAAGTTCACCATCCTTGAGGATGGAGATCTGAGGCGGAGGGGAACTGGCCGCCTGTAGCCCTGCAAAAGGAGTGTAGTGCAGTGTGGGAGCCTCGTACATCAGGTAGGTTCCTCTGGGGCTTCGTTTCTCCCACACTTTTTTTGCCAACCCTTCTTCCTGCAGTTTCTGTAACGTGTAGAGAGGCTTGTAGTATGCGGGCCTGGGTTCCCAGGGAAAGAAGGCTACTACCAGGATCACCAGGAGGGAAGATACCCAGAGCCGTTTAATCAAATCGCCATCCCTCGGGGCAACGGTGAGGATCCAAAAGAGCCCCCCTAGAATCCCTAGCCCGCTCATAGCCTGGAAAAGGAAATGGGAGGGAAACCAATGGAGGAGAAGGAGGGGGGCCAATCCGCCGATTCCGCCGGCGAGGAGGTTGATCCCGTAGAGCAGGGGAGCGTCCTGGGAAAAGAGTTCCAGGATCGATGCAGTAATAAATCCGCCGAAGAAAAATATTAGAAATAGTATGAATATGTATACTAAAATATAAATTATTTGTATGGGATCGTATATAAAATATAAAAAATCTATCGGAAAGGATTCGATCAGCGGAAGAGAGGCGGCGGTCGTAAGGGCGAAGAGGCATAACCCGCCGCCGATCCAGAGCTCAGGATGCCGGGAAACCGACCGGTGCATAAGGGTGAGGATCGTTCCGCTTGCTCCGATCCCTAATAGGGCGATTCCTATGACAAAAAACGCGATGTGATGATGCTTCGTTTCAGAGAAAAATCGCATGAGGATAACCTGTTCCGCAATGAGACTGAAACCAATGCAGAACATGGTGATCAGGGAGGCAAGTTTTCGCATGAAAAGAAATATCGAAACCCCCAGGCTCTGTCTGGTATACACCCTATTCCTCCTACCTATCTTCGGGTTTTCGGGTGAAGGGAACGAACCGTACCGGAAGGAGCTGGGTAGTACGGAAGGTTCCATCACCCATTTTTTTTATTAGAGTAAGCATTTGCACTTCATAGGGGCCTCCGATGGGGATCACGATTTTTCCCCCCGGTTTAAGCTGATTCAAAAGGGGAGGGGGAACATGCCCCGATGCGGCAGTCACGATGATTCCATCGAAAGGGCTTTCCTCTTCCCACCCGTAGTAGCCATCTCCTGTACGGGTCTTTACAAAACCGTAACCCGTTTCATCCAGCGTCCTCCTCGCTCGGCTTGCCAATTCGGGAATGATTTCGATGGTGAACACATGGGGAGTGATCTCGGCCAGCACCGCCGCCTGATACCCGCTTCCGGTTCCGATCTCGAGGACTTTTTCGTTCCCCGAAAGCTCGAGCACCTCCGTCATGTAGGCCACGATGTAGGGTTGCGAGATGGTCTGTCCGTATCCGATGGGAAGGGGGGTATCGTCATAGGCCCGTCGTTCCAGATTTGCAGGCACGAAACGGTGCCGGGGTACCTTCCGAAGGGCGGATAGAACTTTGGTATCCCTCACTCCCCGTGCCTCGATCTGGGTCCTGACCATCCGTTCCCGTGCCTGGGAGAACTCATCCTGTTGTAACGGAACCGGGGTTTCTAGTTCGGGGTGTAAAGGTTCTTTCTTCGATTCTTTTCCCCCGAGGCCGAAGAGGGGTAAACCTCCCAGGATCAGAATCCCTAGCACCGAAAGAGCGGCCTTGAAAAAACCCCTGAAGGGCGGTAGTATGAGGGGTGGTCTAGGGGAAATGGGAAACCAGCTCTTCGCCTTCATATCCTGTCGCCTTTACACCTTTTCGCCGGGGCGGTAGAAGTGTTCCCCCTCCACATGGTGGAGCACCCGTTTCCACGCATCCGGCAGAGCGGAGGCGGCTAAAGCTTCCCCGCATACGATAGCCACCGCACCTGGCCGGTAGATCTCTATCACCTTGCATTCCAGCCAGCCGGCTACCCCCTGGGGAATCCGGGCATCCACCACCGTTCCCTGGAAGAAGGGAATATTCCACTTGAGGAACTTGTCTACCTTCCTACCCGACACATTCCCCGTTTTCAGAACCAGATCCTTCTGTTTGTAGGTGGGGAGGGCGGCGATGAACTCCTTCTGATGTACCGCGTTCTCGAAGGTGGCGTGTCCCGGGTCACTCACGAAGAGAAGTCTCGTTACAGGTTCATAATCGAGGGGGCAGGTCCAGGCAATGGGAGCGACATCGTAGCGACCCTCTTTACCTTTCGTACAGATCCAGAGAAGCCCCCCTCCATTGAGAAGGGTGTACGCTTTTTCGAGGGAAACAGGGCTATAGGTTGCGTGTTCCATACCTACCTCCTGTATATCTCATATTATACAAGAGTTATGTCCACAGGAACAGAACCGAATATAGCTGGAATCAGTGGACGATTTCCCAGGGAGCCCTGGGACCGGGGACAAGTTTCATCAGGGGGTGGGGATCTATCGTAGATAGGTGCTTCAGGCGCTGGTAACGATCGGGATCCCGGGTCTCGAGCTTTTGTAGGAGGTGATTCCATTCGTAGGCCAACTGTCCCGAGGTTAGCGGGATGGGGGTCACGTGCACATTTCCCTCCATTTCTTGCGGCCCTTTCAGTTTATGTGGGGGCCCATTCACAGATTTGTGCTGCCACTCCACCTCTTTTTCGCGCCAACACACCTTTCCCGGATCGAACTTGTATCCCCGGCGGGTGGCCTCTTCCAGTACAGCCCATAAGTAGGCTTGGATGGCACCGAGAGGATCCGGGTGTTCCCGAAACCGTACTAGCTGGGGATGGTGGATGTAACCCCTGGTTTTCCCCTCCAGCACCGCCTTTGCCAAAAGTCCTTCCCGCCACAGGGCCACAAGTCCTTTGGAGTCGAGGTATTTCGGGTGAATGGACCAAAGCCGCATAGAGTATCTTATTTATCATAGAGAAGCATAAGCTTCTATATCTTCTTCTATACTCATGGACGAATAGGCATAGAGCACGGCCTCGTTTTCATCGCCGAAGCCGTAATAATCCGGAAGGTTGCGGGGCATTTTTTTGTTTCCCAAAAGATAGGACAATGGCTTCTTCGAGGGATTTCGACGCTTCTTCGGCTAGGAGGTTGTAAGCATTCGCACAGTCGGGAGATACTTCAAGCGCCTTCCTGGCCAGAGCAACCGCACACTGTCGTGTCGGGGCATCCCAGGCTTCGTACATGATCTCCTCGGCCTCATCCACGGCGCTTCCCTTGTCCCGGTCCATACTGCTGAGGCCGCTCAGCAACCTTTCCTTCCAGTGCAGGGAGGGCAGGGATTCGATCGGCGCCGGCTTCATCCAGGACTCTTTACTTCCCACCCGATCTGCTTCTCCCACTACCGCCACAGTGTAATCCCTTACAAAAACGGGGGAAGCGAGGCACCGTTCTCCTATGCTTCCCCCGATCCATCCGTTAGACACGGAACTCTAAAAGTCCGCAAGTTTTTGTCTGACTCCCCCGGAGAGACTCGAACTCCCGACCCGGTGGTTAACAGCCACCTGCTCTACCGGCTGAGCTACAGGGGAATGTCTTTCGACAAATGAAAATCTATCGAAAAATCTGTTTTTCGTCAAGAGCCGGTCTATAGGCCCTATATAGGCGAAGCCGGCCAAAGGGGAGGCAGATACAAAAGTGTAGCTACAGATGCGGCCCTGTTATTGTAACTTGGGGCTATGTCGGGAGTAGGAGAGAGGTAAAAAATGCATTACACTTGTAAGCATGAAAAAAGGTTACCTCCATCATCTCATCCAGATTCTCTGGGATGCTATTCGACGACTGGACGGAACTATTCACCCTATGGAACTGGAACGGATGGCCGTAATGGTGCACAGGGTAATGTTTCACAAATCCAGAATGTTTCACAGCATGGAGCATGTGTTCGGTTTCCTCGATTCCGATGATCCAATTGTGGCGCTGGCAGCGGTATTCCACGATTTAGTCTACCTGCAGGTAGACGAAGGGCTTCCTTCCCCCCTGGAGGATCTGTTGGCACCGTTCCTCCAGATCGAAGGAACGAAGGTAAGGTTTCTCCCTCCCGCCAGGGAATCGAAGGAGTTTCAGCTCTGCTGTACCCTGTTTGGAAGGGACCCCACTGTTTCACACGCCGATCCCAGCGGTTTGAACGAGTTTCTCAGCGCCTTCACCTTATCTTTACTGCTCCAGGGTAAAGTATCTTCCCTCGATCTCGGGTCGGTCTTCCTCTGCATAGAAGCAACCATACCTTTCAGGGGGGTCGACCCTAGGGGGCGTAGCGTGGGAGAGGTGCTGGAAGAACGGGCTCGAAGGGCTTTTCCCGATGCCTCGGAAGACAGGATCCAGCAAATGGTACATCGGGCCATCTCCTTTGCCAATCGAGATGTACAGGATTTTTCCAATCCCGATGCCGGGGCTTTCCTCAGCAATACGTGGAAACTACTGCCCGAAACGAACTATACCCTTCGGAACCGGGGAGCCTTCAGTATCCGGGAATACCGCGTAGCCCTGTACGGCATGCTGAACTTCTTCCGATCCCTCGATCCAGACCGTATCTTCCATTCCTATAAGGGGAAACCTTCAGAGGAAGAAATGAAGAATCTAAAAGAGATTGCCCGAACGAACCTTGCCCTTTCGATCCAGTACCTGCGGGCCAAACTACTGGCGGTTTCCATTCTGGAAGCCCTTTCCATCCTCACCGGCGGAGACGCCCCGATGGCCCTTTTCATGGGGGATCTGAATCCCTCGGAAACAGACTCCACCTGCCTGATTCGATTCCTGCCTTCCCTCCCGTTTCCCACATGGCTACAGGAAGAGCATCCTGTGGTTCGACTTCTGCGGGATGGAAGACTGGAAGAATCCTCCTTCGATCTTCGCAACTCTCCCTTTGCCTTGTGGTTGTACAAACGATTACGGCCGGAGGAATGGGGCAGGCTGGCCGTAGGTATGGAACGTTTCTTCAAAGGGGAGCTTTCTCCGGCTGCCTTCCTGGCACTGTTCCCTGGATGCTCCACGGGTAAGGTAGAGGGGCCTCTAGCCGAAATCATTCAGGCATCGATGGAGATGGTGCTTACCCGTAGGGAGTACTTTCAAAAGATCCTGCACCAGGGGCTTCTGTCTTGATACATTTTACTCGATGTAAATTGCTTCCCCGCAGCGGGAACAGCGCCCATTCTTTCCTCCCACCACGCGGGTAAAATACCCTATCCGACGGATCACCTCCTGCCCACAGGAAGGGCAGAGGGTGACATTACCGCCCCCCGTGTTCCCCGCATACACGAAGTCTAGATGCTTGCGGGCCCTTTCTATAAGGGGGTCCAGATCTTCTTCCCGAGTGGGGCGGACCGAGTACTTATACCGTGGAAAGTAGCAGGTAAGGTGGTAGGGGATCTTTCGATCGAGTGAGGCGAGGAACCGGGCGGCTTCTTCGATTTCGTCAGGATCGTCGTTTACTCCGGGGATCACCAGGGTGGTCACCTCCAGATGTATCCGTTTCGATGCTCTGCGGATGAACTCGAGCACAGGCTCGAGGCTCCCCTTTATCTCCCGTCGGTAGAACTCCTCGTTCCATGCCTTGAGATCTATGTTGGCGGCATCCAGAAAGGGAAGGAGTTCTTCGGTGGGTTCGGGATTCAAGTACCCGTTGGATACGAGGACATTCTTGAGACCTGCCTCCCGGGCTTCTTTTGCCGTGTCCATCACGTATTCGAAATGAACCAGGGGTTCGGAGTAGGTGTAGGCGATACCGAAGGAGCCTGCCCGCAAGGCCTCCCGCACTAAAGAAGAGGGAGAAGTTCGCAGGGCAGCTTCCTCCGTGTGCTGGGAGATGGTGTAGTTCTGGCAAAAGGGACACCGGAAGTTACAGCCGTAGAATCCCACGGAAAAGATCGTGGAGCCTGGGTAGAAGTGGTATAGGGGCTTTTTTTCGATGGGATCCACCGCCACGGAGCTCAATACCCCATAGAAGGGAATCCTCATCCTGCCCCCTTCGTTCTTGCGTACCCGACAGATCCCGACTTTGCCCTCCTCCAGGAGACACCGATGGGGACAAAGGACACACTGCACCTTCCCCTCTATAGTTTCAGTGTACCTTGCTAGGGGTGAGTTCAACTGGATACGCTCCCTACGAAGAAGGCCTGGAAACGCAAGGCCAGCGCCCCCTTCTTGATCCAGAAGTTTACCATCTTGATGGTTTCCCCCTCTTCGGTGACTAACGAGGGGAGTTCTTCCACATAGAGGATATCAGCCACCTTAAACTCGTAAAACACCGCCTCTGAAGTGAAGGGAGATTGAAGCAGGATGATCTTGTTGTGGTCATAGGGATGTTTACGTGGAGTTCCCGTATAAAGTACTCCCTCTTCACGGTATCGTTTGGATGAGTCAAACTTTATTACATCCAGTGTGGGTAATTCTTCCAAATACCTTGTCTGCGGCATACCAATGATAAATTTACATCAGTCTGCCGTTAAGTCAACCTCCAAGAACTCGAAAAGAACTCAAAACCGTTCCTCGAGTTCCGGGGGGATGGAGAGAAAGCGCAGTACCAACTGCTCCCGATTCTCCACGAGGGTTAGGTCGACGGTATGCAAGGAATTCCCCACTCGGAGAGAACAACCTTTGAGCAGGAGAGGAGGGGATAAGTCGAGGGTTTTTTCCTTTTTCGAGGGATCGAACCAGAGGGTGTCCTTCCCTATACGGGTAACTTTTCCTTCGATAAGGGTAAGGGTTTCGGGATGGAGGAACAGGAGCTGGATTCTGTCGGCAGGGCCAGGCTCGAAGTACGACTCCTTTGGCAGAGGGCCCCCGGCTTCCCCTTTTTGGGGAGGGTGTAGCCCTCTTATGAGTGTTTCTCGTTCCTGAGAGTCAGTGAGCTCTTCATGGATCACCCCTCGAATCCCCAACGCATCTGCCTTGGATCTCTCTTCCTCATCGAAGGTATCGTCGATCAGGAGAAACACGGGAATTGCCTTCGGGAATGTGCCCTGGAGGAACGCGAGAAACACCTTCCAGTGACGGGGGAAATCGGAAGCGGAGAGGATGACGGCCTCTGGATCGGTTTCATCCAGGTTGTCCATCGCCTTGATGGGATCCCGGTACCATAGTACTTCCACGTCGTAGGGGGAAAGGACGCTTGCCAACCGATCCTTTACTTTTTCTCTTTCACAGATGAGGAGTACTTTCATGGATCTCCCGATCTATTCGGTACCGAGGTTCCGAGTCTCATAGTTGTAGATTAACCAAATATCGTTCTTCCGATAGAGGTAATAGGTGTATCGTTTTACCTCCTTGAAACCTTTCTGAGCGAACTTTTGCAGTACTTCCACTACCGCTTCCCGGGGAGTGTAGGTGGTTTTGAGGATTTCGAACTCGCTGGGGATCATGAGGATATCCTCATCCACAACCGTCTCGGAAAGTTGCTGGCGGAACTTCTTCAACGTTTCGATTCGTTCGGCCTCGGACAGGTACTTGTATCTGCGGGCTCCCTCCGGGCTTCGCTGGTAGAGGCTTTCCAGATCGATGTACAGAAAGAACTTGTTCCATTCACTTTTCTGCCGGGCGGTCAGCACGTACTTCACCACCTCGTCAGGAGGAAGGGCAGCCTGTTTCAGGAACTCTCCCACCTGCAGATCGATCTGCTCCTTCACCGCTTCCAACCCTGCCACCGAAGGCCTTACCACCAGGGTAAGAACGTTGGATGCTACCGTTTCGGTCTTCGGGTTTCCGTACAACCTGGGGTAAAAGAATGCCTGGATGGTGTAGGTGCCCGGCTCGCTGATCTGGACGAAATCTTTCAGGTTCACCCGGAAAGAATACTCCTCCTCCGGTTCGAGAGAAATGTCCCGGAACAGGACAGGAAGGTTGGAGTTGCGCTGGGAAGTGAACTTTTGGGCCTGGGGAAGGAGTTGATTCTTCAAGTTCCGCACCTCGAAGGAAACACTGAAGGCCCGATTCTCCGAGATACGAAACAGGTAGGGGTTGGGAGACTGGTTGGTCAACGTAACCTTCAGTTCGATATCGCTTTCCGGGTAGTAGACCTTCTTGTCATAATACCGGATAGTACATACAATCTCCGCCGATACACGTGCCATTCCCACGAGGAGGAAGAGAAAAAGGAATAGGGCTGTTTTCATCTGTTTCGCATGCATGGTCTTTTTAATTGTCGGCAACCACTATGATAACATTATTCTTAACTGCTTTCTCTAGAAAGCTCAATGCCTTCGATCCCTTTCGCACCCTCCTGAAGAACCTACGTACAGATACCTTTCCCCAGGTTCTGTATGGCCCCCAGGGGAGTTTTTTCTCCCTACTTTTACGGGAAACCGTCCAGGCCCTCGATAGATCCCACCTTGTCGTTCTGCCTACCGAGCAGGAAGCGATGACACTGGTGGAAGATCTGGAACGTTTTGGGACACCCGCACGGTTCTTCCCTTCCTGGGGGACCGTTCCCTACAAGGAACTAGGGTCAAATGCACCGGTATTCGGGCAGCGCGTGAAGGTTTTGGTGGACCTTCCCTCGATGAAAAAGGGCATTGTGGTGACCTCTCTCCGGGCGTTCCTGCACCTGTTGCCCGAACGGCCCTATCTGGAGAAAAAACTGGTGGTTTTACGGAAGGGGCAGCGGATCGATCCCCAGGGGTTGGCCGCCCTCCTCGCTTCCTATGGGTACCTTCGGGTGCCAAAAGTTTCGATCCACGGGGAGTTTGCCCTCCGGGGAGAAGTGCTGGATGTGTATTTGCCGGGACACGAGGAAGCCTACCGGATCCTTCTGGAGTTCGATTCCATCGCAGAAATTCGCACCTTTTCTCCGGAAACGCAGGCGTCTCTCCAATCGGTAGGGGAGGTGATCCTCCATCCAGGACGGGAAGTCCTGTGGAGTCCCGATCGATTGGAAGTGCTTAAGGAAAGGCTCTCCCAACTGCCCGAAATGGAGGGTAAGGGTGAAAGCATCGGTTCTTCTCTAAGGGAGGGTACTGCATGGGAGGGAGAGGAACTGTTCTATCCCCTCGCTTTCAAGACTCCCTCTACTCTATGGGATTTTATGCCCCAGGGTAGTATTCTCTGGCTCTCGGAGTACGAGCGGCTCCAGAACGGCTGGGAAACCCTCAAGAAGGAATACGATGGCCTATATCGGAAGGCCCGGATGTACCGTCCCGTACCCCGGCCGGATCGGGTCCTTCAGGATTTTCCCGCTCTGGAGCAGTCCATCCCACGGAAAGTACGAGTGACGTTACTGAAACCGGAAGATGACGCTCCCTACCTCTCTCTACGAAACGATCCTCCTCGATCCTTCTTCGGAAACCTCACCTTTTTCAAAGAGGAGATGACGAACCTTTTGGCCGCAGGGTATGCGGTGTTCCTCTTTGCCGACACGGAGGTCCAGGCGGAGCGGCTCCGCCACATCCTGCAAGGAGTTCCCCTGACGATCCTTCCGGCGGGCATCTCTTCGGGATTCTCCGTGGGCGGGATGAAACTGGCGGTAGTACACGAGAACGAAATTTTCGGCAGGAGGAAGCGGGTACCCAAGTCGGTAAAGACAGCTCTCAGTCAGGCCATCGATACCTTCATCGAACTATCCCCGGGAGATTATGTGGTCCATGTAAACTACGGAATCGGCAAGTTTCTCGGGATCCAGCGGATGAAGGCAGGGGGAACCGAAAGGGACTATATCCATCTCGAGTACGCCAACGAGGAGTACATCTACATTCCCATCGAACAGGTGAACCTCGTACAGAAGTACATCGGAAGTCAGGGAAACGAACCGAGGTTGGATAAGATCGGAGGAAAAGGATGGGAGAGCCGGAAAAATCGGGTCAAGAAATCGGTAGAGGATATCGCGAAGGGGTTATTGGAACTGTACTCCCGCCGAAAAACCATCCAGGGATACGCCTTCCCCAAAGATACGAAGTGGCAGGTAGAGTTCGAGGCCTCCTTTCCCTATGAGGAAACGGAAGACCAGCTCCGGTGCATCGAAGAAGTGAAGGCCGACATGGAAAAGCCTTTCCCCATGGACCGTTTGGTCTGTGGGGATGTGGGGTATGGAAAGACGGAGATCGCCATCCGGGCTGCCTTCAAGGCGGTGTTGGGGGGAAAACAGGTGGCGGTACTGGCCCCTACCACGATCCTGGCGGAGCAGCATTACGAAAATTTTGTCGACCGGATGCGAAACTATCCCATTTCCATCCGGATGCTTTCCCGTTTCGTGGAAAAGGCAGAGCAGAAAAAAACCCTCAAACTGTTGCAGGAAGGGAAAGTGGACATTCTCATCGGTACCCATCGAATCCTACAGAAGGATGTGGTGTTTCGGGATCTGGGCCTTCTGGTGATCGACGAGGAACAGCGATTCGGGGTAAAAGACAAGGAACGATTGAAACAACTGAAAACCAACGTGGATTGCCTTACCCTCACGGCAACCCCCATTCCCCGGACTCTCCACATGTCCCTCATGAAGATCCGGGACATGTCGATTTTGAAAACGCCCCCCCATGACCGCATGCCCATCGAAACCCACATCGGCGAGTTCTCCGAGGAGGCTGTGGCGGAAGCTATCCGCAGGGAAATGGAACGGGGAGGGCAGGTGTTCTACCTCCATAACCGGGTAGAAACGTTGGAGGAAGTACAGAGATTTTTGGAAAAGCTGGTACCAGAAGCCCTCATCGGCGTTGTCCATGGTCAGATGCCTGCGGAAGAGCTGGAAGATGTGATGCATCGGTTCGTCCACGGGGGGTTCCATGTGCTGGTTTCCACCACCATCATCGAAAACGGGATCGATATCCCCAACGTGAACACTATCATCATCGACCGAGCCGATATGTACGGGATTTCCCAGCTGTACCAGCTTCGGGGAAGGGTAGGGAGATCCAACAAACTTGCCTACGCCTACCTGTTCTACCCGGCGGATCGGGTACTGTCGGAATTGGCCATGAAACGTCTCCAGATCATTTCGGATCATACGGAGCTGGGCTCGGGTTTCAAGGTAGCCCTGAAGGATCTGGAAGTCCGAGGTGCGGGGAACCTCCTGGGAAGGGAGCAGAGCGGAGATATCGGTAGCGTGGGATTCGATCTGTACCTACGCTTGCTGGATGAGGCGATCCGTGAGCTGGAAGGAAGAGGAGAGGAGGAACCTCCCGAGCCCTTCCTGGATCTGGAGTACTCGGGGTATATTCCCGACTCCTATATTACGGAACCGGAACAGAAAATGGAAGTGTACAAGAAAATCGCCGGTGTAGGCTCGGAGGAAGAGCTGGAATCCATCACCTACGAGTTGATGGATCGGTTCGGTCCTCTGCCCGAGGAGGTGCAGAGTTTGCTCTGTCTGGCCGAGATTCGGATTCTCTGCCGAAAACTCTACATCTCCTCCATGAGGGAACGGGGAGGGATTCTGGAGGTGGAGTTTTCGAAGGTCGCCAAGGTTTCCGTAGACAGGATCCTGCGGTTGATCAAAGAAAGCCGAGGTCGGGTCCGACTGAATCCAAAGCGGCCCCATGTACTCCTGATAGAAACCCACCTCATCGGCTTGAAGGAAAAGAGTGAGTTCATTCGGGACCGTCTATCCGTACTCTTGTAGGAGAGAGCCATGCATTACATCCGCAGCTACGTTCTCCGGCAGGGAAAGATCACGAAGGCCCAGGCAAAAGCCTATGCCGAATGGAAGGATACCTTCTGCATTCCCTTCGTACCGGGAAAGACCCTCGATTTTTCCACCCTCTTCCCCGGGCGGGAACGTGTGATTCTGGAAATCGGGTTCGGCATGGGGGAAGCGACTGCCCAGTTAGCTCAAGCGATGCCGCAGGTGGGCTTTCTGGGGATCGAGGTGCATACTCCAGGGGTAGGTAAACTCCTGTGGGAAATCCGGCACCGGGAGCTATCCAACGTGCGGATCATCCAGGCCGACGCCCTCCTGGTAGTGGAGGAAATGATACCCCCAGATTCCCTCGATGGGGTGCACATCTTCTTCCCCGACCCCTGGCCCAAGAAGCGACACCATAAACGGAGACTGATCACGAAAGAGTTCCTGACCCTCCTCGCGTCCCGGATGAAAGAGGGGGCTTACCTCTACCTGGTTACCGATTGGGAAGAATATGCCCTCTGGATCCTGGACAAAGTCTCCCAATGTCCCTTCCTGAAAAATCCCTTCCAGACCTTCGCTCCTCCCATTCCCTGGAGACCGAAAACCGCCTTCGAGGAAAAGGGGTTACGGAAAGGCCGAAGGATCCATGAGATCTATGTGGAAAAACGCATCCTCTCGGCATCCCCCTAACTTTGTAAATTTTCTCACACACCCCTTTACACACCTGAAAAAATAGTATATTTATGTAATAAATATTCTATATTTATGCAAAGAGGTGTTTCATGGAGAAGACGATAGAACGATTTTTGGACTCCTATGCACCTATCGTGGAAACTCACAACAAGATCGATCCATCCCTATACACCAAGTACAACGTGAAAAGGGGTCTGCGCAACGAGGACGGAACAGGAGTTCTCGTAGGTTTGACGGAAATCGGAAACGTACACGGCTATATCCTGGATGAAGGGGAAAAGGTTCCCGTACCAGGAAAGTTGTACTACCGAGGGTACGATGTGGAAGACCTGGTGGCGGGATGCTACAGGGAGAATCGGTTCGGATTCGAAGAAGTGAGTTTTCTTCTCATCTTTGGAAAGCTTCCCAATGCTCAGGAACTGGCCGATTTCCAGAAGGTGTTGGGAGAACTACGAACTTTACCGAATGGATTTTTCGAAGACATGATCCTGAAGGCTCCTAGCCCTGATATCATGAACAAGCTGGCCCGAAGCGTTCTTGCCTCGTACAGTTACGACCCCAATCCGGAGGACCCTAGCCTTCGAAACATCCTCAGGCAGTCCATCGAACTGATCGCCCGGTTCGCAACGATGGTGGCCTATGCTTATCAGGTGCGTCAACACTACTACTTTGGGGAAAGTCTATACCTTCATGCTCCCAACAAGGATCTTTCCACCGCAGAGAATCTTCTCCTCCTGATCCGTCCCGATTCCAAATACACCCGACAAGAGGCGGAGATCCTGGATCTTGCCCTGATCCTCCACGCCGAGCATGGGGGCGGAAACAACTCCACCTTCACCATACGGGTGGTCTCCTCCGCAGCCACGGATACGTACGCCGCCGTTGCGGCAGCCCTCGGTTCCCTCAAAGGAGCAAAGCACGGGGGCGCCAACAACCGGGTGATGGCGATGATGGAAGACATAGAGAAGAACGTGAAGGATTGGAAGGATGATGAGGAGGTTCTGTCCTATTTGAAGAAGATTCTGCGCAAGGAAGCCGGTGACAGAAGCGGTTTGATCTATGGAATGGGCCATGCCGTGTACACCCTCTCCGATCCGCGAGCGGTGCTACTGAAAGCGAAAGCCAGGTCCCTAGCCCAGGATATGGGGTACGGTGAGGAGTTCGACCTGTACGAACGAATCGAACGATTGGTTCCCCGGGTCTTCAAAGAAGAAAAGAACTCGGACAAGCCCATCGCGCCCAACG
>Ga0078972_1007335_pt1 | contig 24648 bp, 20 predicted proteins | sample YelNatPaOPGAMG01_FD_67568 | JGI IMG/M metagenome (GOLD analysis project Ga0078972, IMG submission 67568) | Hot spring thermophilic microbial communities from Obsidian Pool, Yellowstone National Park, USA - OP-RAMG-01 (SPADES assembly) (version 2) | ecosystem: Environmental > Aquatic > Thermal...
TAAATCCACCTATTATAGCAGGAGCTTTATATACTGGAACTGGGTGGAGTTTAATAACAGCAGTCAATAATACAATTTCAGGTGGAGTTTCGGCAGTTTTTTGGAAACTAGCATCCAACTCAGAACCTTCAACCTATACGTTTCGTCTTGATGCGATCAACGCATCAATTGCCGTCGGCGAAGGTCAGATATTTCAGTTCACAAATGGTTATTGGAATAAACAAATTTTTTCAGCATTTTATAATTCAGGAAGTACGTTTACAGGAGCAGCATTATCTGCTCCTCCAAATAGCCAGGAATTTTTTGTCGCTCAAAATTTTTCAGGAACAAACATTCCAACACTTCCTTCTGGAATGACTTCAATTTCTGCTGCTTCAGAAACAACAAATACGACATCGATTCGAGTTGCAACTCTAAATAATCTTAGTGGGGGTACTTTAACGGCTCCTTCTTCTACTACCACTAATTCATTATCAAATGTTGGCGGTTTTGTATCAAATTTTATTCTTTCTAGCTCACCTACTTATAATAGAATATTATTGTTGCCAATCGTTTCAGGAACTGCAACTTACAATGTACCTTCTTTTAATGTTCCTTCTAATGCACTTATATGTGTAACAGTTATTTTTAACCACCAAAAATCAAATCCAATAGTAACAGACTCTGCAGGTAATATTTACTTAAGTACAGCACATTATTCAGATCCGAATTTATATTACGATAGTCAATCGTTTTATGTTTTATCTTCAGTTGCCAGTAGTGCTAATGTCATAACTATCAGCGGTGTATCTTGCGGCTATTTTGTCGCTTCAGTCGCATGTTATACGAAATCAACTGGTTCTTGGGTTTTTGATACTAATTTTGCATTAACAGCTAATTATCAAACATATGCAACTGGATCTTTTACAACAGGAGCTCCTAGTTTAATAGTGGGTGCTTCTTCGGAGTATTATAAAGGAACGGATGCGTATATGTATAGTTATCCGGCACTTCCAATTTACCATGCGTTTAACGGCGTTCAATCTCCTGTATCTTCTTTGGAATTTTATTCCCCATTGGCTGCTACTTATTCTTCTTTTATCTATGACCTTTGGGTAGGTAAAAGATACGGCGGTCGTCCTGCAATTAATTTGGTGTCTTTCATATGAACACTTACGCCCTTTACGATCCTGTTACTTTTTTAGTTCTTGGAATCACATTTCTGGATACAGCTCCAGAAAATTCAATTTTATTGTCAGCTAACGATATGGCTAACATCCAGTCTACAGGAGGTGTCACTGGCTGGACTGTACAATCAGGTGTTTTAACCTGGCCTACTACTGCTTCAATACTTTTAGCAGCACAGGTTAGTCAAATCTCTCTTTTAAAAATTGGTTGCACACAAGCTATTTTCAATGGTTTTTCTAGAGTAGTCGATGGTGTTACATATACCATTACGATGCGTGAAGATAATACTAACCATGACCAAACTAATATTCTTGGTATATTAATTTCTGCAAACTATGTTATATCTACAGCAAAAGCATGGTCCGCTAATCAGACTGTAGCAACAAACTCTTATTGTACAGATGGAGTTGGTAATTTTTACATTACTTATTCAGGTGGAACAACAGGACCAAATGTTCCTGTTTGGCCAACAACATATGCAACTGCCGTAATAGATAATACAGTAACTTGGTACAAAATGGGATTTCGTATCAGTACAGCTCAAGGTCGTCTTTTTGCAGATCCTCTAACTAGTCTTAGTATTGGACAGCAGTTTATTGCTTATAAAAATGAAATGCAAAGTCAGTATGACGCATTAAAAGCACAAATCATGGCAGCCACTACTGTTTCTGATGTTCAGGCAATAGTTTGGACTCTACCTTCTTAATAAAAATAATGAAACTCACTGGCCTTAAAAGCCAGTGAGTCTCGTTATTTTGTGTTTTTAACTAAAGCTCATATCGTTTTTTTTTTGCAAAGCATTGGCTAAATTAACTAAATCATTTGATTTAATTATTTTTTTTATTGAGGTATTTAAGTGGCTACAAACATTGTTGAATTACTAGACAGTAATGGTTTTTTATTAGAAGAATATATAAATCCTAACTTAATGGGATCGATTAATTTTTCTAAAGCATTTGCCGCATCTAAGACTAACGGATATAAACTTTGTATTTTTTATGCTGATCCAGTTAGCGTTAATCAAACGTTTAGCCCTACATTAGCTGGTCAATTCTTTTCTAATTATGACTATATAATTTTTGGCGACGGATCACAGAATCCTACAAACCCTAACTATCCACAGAACATTCTGACAATCCAAGAAATTTTAAAAATCAATCCTAATTGTTTAATTTTTGGCTATATTGACTTAGGTGTCACTACAAACAATTATAGCTTTCAAACTATTGAGAGTAAGATAGCTCAATGGCAAACTTTTGGTGCTAGGGGCATCTTTTTAGACGATGCAGGTTATGACTTCCAAGTTTCTCGGCTACGTTTAAATACGGCTATAGATCTAGTTCATCTACAAAACATGCCTGTCTGCGTTAATGCTTGGAATGCCGACGATGTTTTTTCAAGTGCTATCAACGAATCGTTTAATCCTCAAGGATTAAAAACGTCTATTTCCTCAATAGACTATTATTTGCTTGAGAGCTTTATTTACGATGACAATTCATATAAAAAAGCAAGTGGCTATGCAACAGATTCAGGCTTTGCCACAATGAGTGATATCACTTATAGATCTAGTAAAGCTTTAAACTATAAATCTCAGATTGGTTGCAAAATATTTGGTAGTAGCATTTATACTCCTTCTCTTACAACTTCGTTTAATCAAGCAGCCATATTTGATACTATTGAAGCAGCTAGTATAATACTAGGTTTAGACGGATATTCTTTTGACCAAATATCTTATTCGGCAAATGGAGCTAACGCTACGCAATATGTACAATTTTCTTATAATAGAAATTATAATGATTTAAAAAATAAATATGGTCTAGATAGTGTAAATAACTGTATAAATACAGACGGGTATACTCTAAGATACAAAGAATCAATTGTTTATATCAATGGTAACACTTACTATGCTGTTTCCGATAGAAGCCGCTTGCATCAGTTAACAACGACTATTAATTTAGGATCAACAGCAGCTGCATCTCTGTCAGCAACAATTACCTCTCCTATCTTCTCATCTTCTAAACCTGTAGTTGCGTGTGCTGTAAATGACTCAACCAATAGTACTCCTGCAGCTATCTCAGTTAGTTCTTCTAACGGATCTTTAAAAGTTACAGTTAACGCTTTTAATGGAACTGTTTCTGGAAATATCGATATCAATTTAATTTGCTAAATATAGATGATTAAAGATACCACTAGGCTTTTAAGGCCTAGTGGTATCTTTTTTTTTTAATTAAATTTTAAACAAAAGATTTATACAGCTGGATTACATTGCAATTTAATAAATCTGTCATAACTCATGACGTCATTCATGAATGCTGTTTTTTTCCATTTTTCTCTTAAAAATGTTTGATAGTTATCTTCAGAATCTGCCAGACTTTCAATATATGTTTTTACAATACCTAATTCCTGACCACCTTGCAAGTATCCTTTATCGATTTGAATAATCATCTCTTTATATATAAAAGACTTAATTGCAAGTTCACATAGTTTTGCAAACATATGGTAGCTTCTTGGATTTATATTGTTTAAGTTTTCTTCATTTCCAACTATACATCTTAGTTGATACGCGGCAGAGACTCTGTATTGATCTCTAATGACTACTGTATTATGACCTATTAAATCCACTACAGCGTTTGATATAGGTGGTACAGATGCATATGAGTCAGCTAATCTCTGATTGGCGCTGGCTACGTCGTTAATACTAGTTGGTGCTATGTTACCGTAGCTAGTACCCATGCTATTAAATCCATTTGAATACGGCATGTAGCCTATAGACAAAATAGATACTATAGTCCTATTTAAAACTCTTTCATCTGGAATTTTATATACCAAAGAATAATTATCGATAAATTCAGGATTAATACCATCTAGTGGTACAATCACCATCATACCGCCTACTAAATCCGCGTCTATTAAAACACGAGGACGAATAACTAAATTCATCATAGATTCGTCAATGCTAGTAGGTGGTGCTCTAAAACCATATCCTTTATATCCAAATGCTAAAGTGAGTATTTCAGATGGAATCCTAAATTTGATTTCATCCATTGCTTTTTTGATTGGGTTCATAATGTAGTGTATTTCTCTGCAAAAGTATTAGAGTATCAAAAGATTTGTTTAGAAAAAAGATATAAAGATATCTTCTGGCTAAAGCAATTATTTTATTACCTAAACTAATAGATATAATTCATGGAAAATCCTACTGAGCAAGGTCCTTTTAAAATAAAAATGCCTTTTATGATTAAACCTTATTCAGATACTTGTTTTGAAATTAAGCAAGGAGGTCCTGAGTTTGATGACATTGAAAACTTATGGGCAGAAATTGATAGAAACTCTATAGATAGAAGAGAAGTGGCTAGTATGGCTAGCTCTTTATTAGATTCATTTACTAGTATGAATTTAAACCCATATTTTGGATACTATCCTGTAATTTTTATGAATGACGAAGGAGTGCATCCTGGTATTTTTTTAGACTTAGACATAATCTATATTAAAAAGAATAATCCAAACGTTCTATTCTTTCTTCCAGAACAAGTACTCTCTGCCATATCTCAATAAATTGAATTATAACTTTATGTTAGACTATCCAGATACCTAGTAGCCGTATATAGGCTACTAGGTATCTGGTTTTTTTAAATTTTTAATATTGAATCAATGATATCATTGTAGTCGTAATACAGATCAAAAGGTAGTACATTTTGCAATATATTTTCTCTTTTTAATCTAAATAAATCTTTTTTTAATTCATTTATATAGGTTCTCTCTAAACTATCAGATCCAGATAAGAGTCCTATATCGAGTAGAAATTTCATCAGATCTAAGCGACTAATTAATAATGCCCACCATACTTGTTTTGTAGGAGCAAAATCAGGCATCTGCACTGCTTCTAACATATTAGGACTAAATATAGATGGAATTAAATTTATCATGCCTGCAAATGTATATTTCTGTCTTTTTAATTGATCCAATACTTTTAAAAGTACGGTATCTACTTTTTTAGAATAATCACTAATTGAAAAAGCATGTCTCATTAAACCTTGTCCCATAGGTTTGCCGTAGTACAGGTTCATTAATCTATTTAAAATTACTATGTCTATATGCGGCCCCATCATATTTGGCAGTACATACATATGTATGAAGTGTGGAGTACTAAGTAGGCCGTGCTTTTCACCCATTCGTCTATACTGATCTAAACTAAACTGCCGGTATTGCAAAGATAGCATAGCAATATTAATACTTATTGCACTCAGACCACTGTCTGTTCCTGAAGTTTTACCATTAGGTAGCATTAAGTTTAAATCAGAACGACAATTCCACAGAGGCTTTACTGCAATAATGTTTTGCCAATTATTTAAAACTTCGTCTATATCGAACCATTCATCTGTATTAAATATAATTTCTTGACTACCAGAGCCGTAAAATATACCTGAATGAATTTTTCCATAACTAGTCTCACTAGTCATGCCTATAGTCTTACCTACAAAACTCGCACGAGCACGACACGCTTCCACATATCTAAATGGATCGTACTGCATAGGTACAGATAAGTCGTCTAATAAATATTGTAAAAAATGATTTCCTTTTACTGCATAAACCCTTGAATGATAATAGTCTTCTATTGTAAGTAATTCTTTTAAATAAGTTCTTCTAATATAATCAAATTCAGGCCAATGATAGCTTGGGCTCGCTCCTGTTGCCGCGTTCTCAAATAACTGGTACATATTTATTTATTTATTTAATGTCTTTATTAGACGGTTTTCAAATGATCTACACCGCACATATCATAATCAAGAAATATGTGAAAAAAATACATCCCCTATTATAATTATATAGGATAGTTGCGCCACTTCTCTGACTAAACAGTCAGAGACAAGAACAATGCACGCTACTATTCATTTTCCTTTTATATAAAGGATAGGTAAAATGTGTTGCAATGGCATTCTTATTTGAGAAAATAGGATCTATAGTACTTTGGAAAAAATTACGAACCTATATTATCAAATAGAGTTTGCTACGAAGTTAGCTTCTCAGAGCTCTGCAGAGCTTTTTTAACTATTATCCAAAAGGAGTTTTAAATGGCTATTCACGATCAAAACGAAACAACTACTCAAACCTCTCAGGCTTCTGTTTTTGAAAATAATCATAAGCCTAAGGCAACTGTTAGTGCTACTATGCATGAACCAGCAGCTGCAGCACCTAGCCTTCGCTCTGGCTTTGCTTTTGCTTCTCCAATTGGCAAAGGTATGGGCAACGAGTACATGAATAAGATCGCAGAATCTCTGCGTGAAATTTATAAGAGTGCAGATCCTAAGTACAAAGTCAATGTGCTCACAATTGACAACACAAATGAGCAGGGTAGCTACTTCTCGGTTATTCTTGTTTGCATGGAAACTACTACCAATGCAAATTTGGTAGCTGTGCATCCGATGATTGTAGAGGCTACTGCTAACCCAATCCCGCCTATTTACGAAAATTATAATGGTGAACAAATTGAGATTGTCCGTACTCCTGGTCAAGCTCTCGATGACAAGCTGGCATTTCTTATCACAAACAAAGTCAAGACAGCTTACAATGGCCGCAATGTTGTATTGATTCAAGGAGAAGTCATTCCGCGCGACTTCAATCCTGAAGACAAGATGAGCATGCACATGCTCGCACTCAATTCAGGCTTTGCTTGCGGCACTGAACTAGCTCACGCTGATAAGAATTTTGCTGACTTGGATTTGACCAAAGAAAGCCGCGATTCGACTCTGGTTGTCAATATCGGCTTCATGCCAAATCAAATCAAGAACGTTATGAGCGAGCCGATGCGCTCGGACGTCCTGGTGCAATTTTCATCACAACGTAAAAATGCCGGAAATCAATCTTCTTCAGTAAATTCAGGAGACCGGGATATTAAAATCTCGGAACTTTCTGCATTTATTGATTTGGTTTGGAATCCTGCCATTCCTCAGACACCTATGGGCTACTATGCTCAGCCTACTCAGTTGCCTGCTGGCGTGCTTCCTACCCAGAAGTACAATGCTCGTGCAGTCATTACCAATTTGGCTGCTGAAAATGCATATACCCCTGCATCATTGCTACTGGCATTCTCGATGATCTCGACTTTGGCCACAGACAATAACTGGATGCAAGCATTCCGCCCACAAGCAGTTGCTGGCGATATTGATTTCCATGATATCGGCGCACTAAATATTGAAGCAAATATTTATAACGAAACAGACAAAGGTGGATTTGGTAGCCGTATCGATACCAAGTCAAGCAATTTCACTTTGCAAAATCTGGGTCAGTATATCTCTAGCATTGTTGGTGCTGGCTTGATTATCTCGATGGACTGCCCTGAAGCTGGTCCTCAAACTTGGTATCAAGCTCTGTTCTCAATGGCTGAGCGCGGTAACCAAAGCGCTATTGCTGACATTATCGATTCCGCCAATGTCTTGACCGGTGGTAAGTTTGGCCGTTATTTCGTACCAAACACTCCTATCTTTACTGATCTGAACAATATCGTTCACATGGGTTATTGGACTGATAAGACTAACCAAAGACGGGATATCCGTGACGTTGACACAATTTTTGTGGCTAATGTAATCGGCGATCGCAATCCGCTTATGATTCGTGATTGGCAAGACACTTTCCTGCGTACAGAATATCCGCTTAACAAGCGTCTAGCTGCACGTAAGAAGATGATCACTGGCTTTACTAACGAGACAGCAGTCATTACTGGTTTTGCACGTCGGGTGACTTTCTCAGCAGCATTCTTGAATGCTCTGAATCAGTCGATCATCGAAACCGGTCTGGCTTTCCGTATCAATACGCCTCTTAGTTCTGCCGATATGCAGAACAATCGCGGCTCGGCAAGCTTTGCTGGTTCTGCCTTGCTTATGCCTGCGCATTCGTTTATCTCACAAGGATATTCGATGCCGCAATCTAATTCGGGCAATTATAACTTTAACGGCCGTTTCGGTTATTAAAACAAGCTTTAACAAAGAAAAACAACGCTGGCTTAAAACCCGGCGTTGTTTTTTCTTTTTGTTTCTAGTATATACAAATTATTTTCTTTTTTATATGGAAAAAAATAAGGCTAGAGACTATTTTCTGAAGTACGGTTTAGAGACGCTTATGAAAAGGGGTTAAAAATGCCAGTGTATCAAAAACTTATAAGTTTTGATGACATGTTTTCTAAACTTGCACATTTGCCAATAATTATTAATGACCTGTCTAATATTAACGATAAAGATAAAGAAAATATTAAGAAACTAATTACTTCCAGGTATACTTCTGATATGATTTCAGTCTTACCGTCATGCCAATGCGGTGAGACTAAAGGAGAGTTTGCAATTTCAACGACATGCAGCCATTGTGGCACCGTTGTGAAATCAATTATAGAAGACGATATCGAACCTCTATTATGGTTTAGAAGACCTGTCGGAGTAGCACCTCTTATCAACCCAATGATTTGGATACTGCTCTCAGAACGCTTTACTACATCTGGTTTTAATTTAGTACAGTGGCTAGCCGACAATACATATAGACCTACAGTTAAAACTCCTAAAGTTTTACAAAAATTAATAGATTCTGGACTGCCTAGAGGGTATAATCAGTTTTGTGAAAATTTTGATAGATATTTTGAGTTTCTTTTATCTTTAAAAGAGTTTAAAAAGAAAGTAAAAAAGACTGACTATTTAGTCAAACTCATTGAAGAAAATAGGAATGCTATTTTTAGCAATTATATTCCACTGCCAAATAAATCTTTATTAATTATTGAAGAAACAAATCTTGGCGTGTATATAGATTTTAATATTGTTAAAGCTATTGATGCTATTGAGATGATTATGTCTATTGACTCAAATGAAATAGAAAATAGTAACAGAGTCAAAGAAAATCGCACAATTAAAGCAATAGCAAAACTCTCAGATTTTTATATAGGGTTTGTTAAAAACAGTATAGCTGGAAAAACAGGTTTGTTTAGAAAGCATATCTTAGGCAGTAGGACAAACTTTAATTTTAGAGCAGTCATTAGCTCTATTACAGAGGCTCATGAATACGATGAGATTCACGTACCATGGTGCATAGGCCCTACTTCATTTCGTCCGCATTTAATTAATAAACTAATGAAACGCGGATATACGCTAAATGATTCTATTGAACTACTTTTAGCGCATGTAGAAAAATACAGTCCTCTTATTGATGAATTATTACAAGAGTTAATTAGAGAGACTAGAAATTCCAGAGGAATTGTGGTAATTGAAAACCGCAATCCAACTATGCTGTCTGGTTCTGCACAAACTAAGAGAATTACCAAGTTTAAAACAGATCCGAGCGATCACACAGTTTCTTCTAGTATCCTAACTGTAAAAAGTTCTAATGCTGACTTTGACGGTGATGCTCTAAATTTCTCTATCTGCGTAGATAATTTTTTAGCAGATAAATGGAAAACACTAGAGCCTCATTATAATGTTTTTGAAGCTACTACTCCTTTAGAAATATCGGATAATATTAGCATTCCAAAACCAGTAATTTCGTCTATTTCCAATTGGATTCATACAGAAGGTCCAGTAGACCCTTATAAATATGCACAAATGCAACGTTTACTAACGTAAATGTAAACTCAGGAGAATATTGTGATTGTCAATGTAATACCTGTGAGTTCTTTAGAGAGTTTTGATTATTTTATTTATCCGGAGCAAAATCCGGTAAATCAAAATTACTTTTATAATCAAGTCTATGCAGTCAATCAGGCTTTAAATAACTTTGGAAGTAAATTCATGCAAGCCAGTCGAAATATCTATGAAAAGATAAACGACTCAAATGCAATTAGAGCAGCTAAAGCGGCACTTCGATATGCGGTAGGTCTGTCTCATCCTAATGCAGTAGTTTATTTAAAAACATTAGATGAACTGCGCGCTGCTCAGCCTGTCATGCAGAGATACATAATGGCTAGTCCAGTTGTTAGAGATCTCTATAATCAACAACTCATCGATGGTTATAGTGATACTTATATTGATAACGAGCCTGGCTTTATGAAAGCACTACACTATGACTTTAGAAGAGTTATGGACGGTATTGTTCAAGACAGGGTAGATGAGGAAGGAAATTATGAATGGGTAGCTCCTCAGTATTACGAAGATTTGATAGCTGGGGATAGAGACCTAGATTTCCAAGAAAAAATAAATATTCTAAAAACTTGGGATGTAATAGATCAATTTATGAAATCAGGTCAAGAAGATCCTACAAATCCTTTTAGCGGAACAGTAGGATGAAATAGTCATAGACTTACAGCCGTAATTGGCTGTAAGTCTATTTTAACTTTTTTTTTTGATAAAATGCAAAGTTTATGACGTACAAGAAAATAATCTGACTAGTTAACTCAATTATAAAGGTTTTCATATGACATCCCCAATGGTTCCAAGTTTAAGTGAAGATGGTTGGGTAAATACTCCTTCTTTAATGGGAGATTATCTAATTTCTCATTTCTTTGTATCAGACTACAGTCAAACACAGCTTTACTTAAACCAAGTATCTTCATTTCCATATTTAATACAAAAATATCAGAACGATTTACCTGGTTTGTTTTCAGCTATTCAAACGACACTAAATACGTATCTAGGTCGGTACTTTAGCAATGTAATTGTAGAAGCTTCTGAGTATCCTAATCCTACCAATTCAGGATCTATTGGTATAAATTTGTTTGTAGGCTTTACTGGATCAGACGGAGTATCTTACACCTTGAATAAAATAATTCAAATAGTTAACAGTAAAATACAAAGCATTATTAATCTAAATAATAATGGCTAGTCTTATCTGTATGGAAAGTATTTTAAAAACATTGATTTTAAGAGGTTTATCATGGCTGACTTACCCGAAGATTTGAAAAAAACACAAGAACTTGCTCAAAAAACACTGAAAAGAATGCAAGATACTATAATTGAAAATGCAAAACAACAAGAAGAACTATTCTTTAATGGCATTATTAAAGCTAGTCAAGAAGCTAGAACTAAACTGCCTGAAGAAGTTTTTGTTAAAAATTTCTTACCCTTTTTCTCTGGGAAACAGTCTATTAAAGAATATCCTGAGGTTATTCCTAGCTGGATTGGAATTGCAGGCTCACCTACTTCTCCTGTAGATGTAGTTGGTGATTCAGGCGAAGTTTTATTTACAGTTCCTGGTTTTTACGACACCACTGTCATTAAAGCAAATTCTAGATTTAAAGATTCTTCTCTAGGAGACACAATGATCCATTATGAAATGGATAAGAGTGTAATTCCTCAAAGAGCTAATAACCGTATTAATAAAGAACTAGAGAGAAAACTACCAGGAATATTTCAAGAATCATCTATTCAAGATGAAAATAAGAAATCATGGAATACTATTTTTGAAAGATATGGTATTAAAACAGATGAAGATAAAAAACAAGAGCATAGTGAGAGCACTACTGTTCGCAGCGATCTAGAGTATGATTAATAGACCAATACAATATTTTGTTATGAGCGATGTCCATTTAGGGCATCGCCATAACAAAACAAAAACAATAATAGAACACTTAGATATTTTTTTCCACACTTATAAAGATAGATTATCAAATATTCAGATCTTTTTTATAGCCGGGGATTTGTTTGACACTCTTTTAGATTTATCTTCTAACGATATTCATGAAATAATGATTTGGATGAGTAGACTCATGCGCTTTTGCGCTAGTCGCCAAATTAAATTACGTATTTTAGAAGGCACTCCTAGTCACGATTGGGGTCAGTCGAGTATGTTTAAAACAGTAGATTCAATTGCAGAATATGCACAACTAGACTATAAATATATTCCTGCTTTGTCTATTGAAACAATAGAAGAATACGGTATGAATATTTTGTATGTGCCTGATGAATGGAATAGCGATACTGAAGAAACATTTAGTCAAGTTAAACTCTTAATGAAAGAGAAAAACTTAACAGAAGTGGATATTGCTATAATGCACGGGCAATTTACTTATCAATTACCGAGTTCAGCAATTAAAGCTCCAAAACACAAAGAATCCAATTATTTATCTATAGTAAGACATTATATAAATATAGGTCACGTACATCAGTTTTCTACATACGAGAGAATTTTAGCACAAGGCTCTTTTGATAGACTCTGCCATGCAGATGAAGAACCTAAAGGTGCTTTGATAATGTCTATTAGACCAGATAGAGTAGATGAGTATGAATTTTTACCTAATAAGGCAGCTACTATATTTAAAACTATTAGACTGACTAAAAAACACTTTAATGAATTATTTCAATACCTAGACGCTCAAATAGAAAAATATCCAAATAGATCTTTTATACGTCTGCGCAGTACAGAAAAAGATTTATTAAATTCTAATTTTGATTCTATTCAAAAAAGATATACACAATATACTATTTCTAAAGATATTGAATCAGTACAAAATACTGAAAAGTCTCTATTTAAAACAGAAATAGATATGGCTACATATTCTCCTATTGTAATCCGTCAAGAAAACATTGCGGAACTTTTGATGCAAAATATTATTGCAAAGCACTCAGTTTCTAATGAAACACAAATGCTTTGTAGGAGTATCATAGAGGAGACTATTCGTGGATAGCCAGTGGTTTAATAGGACTGTATCATCATTTCCCCTATCAATAGGAACAGGACTGGCTCTAGAGTCCATTTTCAAGCCAGTAATGCCTGCTTATGATCCAGACAGAGTAATACCAAACCATATTAACATTGAAGACTATTCTGTATTTTATATAAATATAGAAACTTTAATTAGAAATATTTTAGGATCTGTACCTAAAGAAACATATTTAAAGGCAAATGCCGCAGATGTATTTGAAATACTAAGTCAAGAAAAAGAAGTAATTGACTCATTATTAAAAAATGAAGCTCGCGATTCTACAATAGCTATTTATTACTATAACGACTATTCTAAGATTTTAAAAATCCATAATAATCAGTTTATCTATCTTAGAAAACCTAATACAGATTTACAAAAGCATTATGTGTCTATAGTAGAGAAAACTGCTAAAATATTCTTAGATGCATATCGTGAGAATAGATTTGTAAGGAAGTTTATAGGACAAATTAAACCAACAGGCTCTCCTGTTGGATTAATTCTTACTCACATTCCTTATGACCTAACTTCCTTTTATGAATTTAGACGGCTAGATTTACTCGAATCTCATACAGGTAAACTAAAAAACAGATCTCTTTGGTACACTAAGTACTATCCTTTTGGACAAAACGATTTATCTTTCATTCCGTTCCATAGAAGATTTTTGTATATCTATGCAGACCACGTGATGTTTTCTCCATGGTCTACAAAACTTAGGACACAAATATATAATGTAGCTAAACAGTATGAATGGAACTATGCAACAACAGAAGAAAAGATTAAGTTAAATTTGGATATCGCTTTGAAAGATAGATTTCTTTTTGATACTATCATGAGTTTTTAAAAAAATAAGGACAAAGCGTATCTAATGTGAGTAACCCGGTATGTCTACTTTATAGTAAAAAGGAATTTTTATGGCTGACATTAAAGAATCTCGTATTTTGAGTTTTGATCGTTACACTCTTTACTCTAACGTTTCAAATTCAAACGGTAGAAAGGCACGTCTAGTTTTCTCTATCCGAGAAGGTATGCCGCGAATTACTGTATTTACCAATGACGCGTCTGATATAGATCCAAAACAAATGATTAGCGTGCCTGTCGATCCCGTAACTTTGATTAGTTTGTTTGATTTTATTTCAAAAGCAGCTATTTCAAAAGAAGAATCTCGCACTCAGATTCAATGCTTTATTCCTGTAAAAGACAACGATGGTAAAATGATCGATAAGAGTATGATCGGTCAAATCGTAGCAGGTAAAGATTCTTCTGGTATCGTTTTCATCTCAGTAATTGCAGAAGGCCGTCCTAAGATTAAATTTGAATTTAATTCAGGGAATTATAACGTTTTCAAAAAGGCTGATGGATCGGCAATGTCTGAATCAGAAGCTTCCTCTATGGTTGCCTTGTCTACTATGAAATGTCTTAGCCACATTTACATGATTCAATTTGAGAAAGCCATTGTTGATTGGTCTAATCGTCCAAAAACAGAACAAGCAAAGGGTTCTTATACTCCTAAATCTTCTTCCATTCCAAATGAAGAATCTAGTTTCACCGACATTCCGTATTAAAAACTAAAAAATAAACCTACCTACTCGCAAGTGCTGAGTAGGTAGGTAAATTTAGTATATAGAAAATATTAAAGCAATATATGATTAATAAGTACCTAAGTATTATAATCGTTTTCTTTTAGGGAAGGCTGTAAGCGTGAAAATATCTGTAGGAAAATCACTACTAGCTTCAAATAAAGCAGATGCATTAATTGAATATAATGGAAAAACTCTTTCCTTTACAATTGCTGGTATATTTAGAAATACAGTTGTCTATGATTACGACATATTTGAATTTCTAAATAATTATTGGCAAACTTTGCCAGACAGTAAACTTAGTCAGATTTTTGATTTATATACTCAAGCTAGAAATGCATTTAATTCTATTGTCAATAAATCTCAACTAAATTACGCGCTCAATGCAATTGTAATTGAGCTAGTAAGACTACATGACTTTGAGAGTGTCTATGAGTGGGTGATTTATAAATCTACTATCAGGATACCTGATAATTTTGAGAGTGAATATAAATACAACTACGATAAACAGGGTAGTCGAGAACAAACCTATATCCGCTCTGATTATACTAAGTTAATTGCAATGATAGTGGTACTAAAAGCTATCGTTCCAATTTGGGGCCAGTATATAAATTCGGAGCAGACTCCTGTAAAGTCTATCTTTAAAGAATTCTACGCTTTTCAACTCTTGCATGGAAGCTCTATTTATAATAGTGAGCCAATGGAGAAGCTCGCAATATATGTCAAAGCTGCGCTGGCTGCTAACAAAGAAAATACCTCTGCAATTATTTCAGGTATTTCTACAGAAGACTATCATTACTGGGTTTTATCTACAGTAATTATTAATAGACTCTGTGACGGAGATATCCGTGGCTTAGATCCAAAAAACAATATCATTACTTATATCTATAAATTCATATATCAAAAAAATCAGTCTTTTGAGAGTAACAATTCTAAGTCAATTAAAGAAAAAACAAAAACTGATTATGACGGAGAACAAGGAGATAAGAATTCTTCTATAGAGCGTTATAAACTCAAACATGACATTTCTATAGGAGAAATTGTCGAGTTAACATATAGTGTTAGAGATCTCAAGTCTATAGCTTTTGCACTGGCTCCTCAAACTATGACTGAAGAATTATTTAGTAGTTGCCAGGCTAGTAGTCAAAAGCTCTTACAACAAGAGTTACATATCCCTCAGCTCAATATTTTGCGATGGGTATTTCGCTCTGTTATTTCTTCTAAAGGAATTCTTTATCTAGATAAACATACTATCGTAGGATGCCTTGGAGTTCTTGAAGCTGTTCTTTATTCGTTAGGATATGATTTTCTTGCTTTAGTTAGTACAGCCTATGTAGCGAATGAGCAAAATGAAATCTTTTTATCTTCTACAGATTCCAGAGCTCGTATTCCTAAAGACGTATTAGCTAGTTTGGATGCTTTGTTCCCATACCAGCAAATCAGCGGTGGTTTTAAAACGGGAATTAAATATACAAACTCCGCAGTAACGGCTATAGATATGACTGTAGATCGTCTATCTAAACATTCATGGATAGCCACAGCTAGTGGAGATAAAATAGAAAAAGTAAACGGTTTAAAAGAAAATACTAGGTTAACTATTCCTTATGACATTAAGATTCAGTTAGCAAAATTAGTAATACATTTTGCATCAAGAGGAAAACCTATTGTCATTCCTGCAACACGGGATAAATTGTAAACCATAGTGGAGATTTGAAAAATGGCGATCAGCAGTGTCAATGTACTTCGTTTAGTCTTACAAGAAACCGGTACTTATAATATCCAGTATTACCGGCCATATTTAATTAATACTACTCCTGCCTCTACTGAGAAACTTCTCAAACGAGTAGAGACTACTATGCAACAAAATGGCAAAGTCAGTTCTGCATCTTTATCTGGAATGGGCGAAGAACTCATTGCTCCTCAAGCAACTCCGCAAGCTCCAGTAGCTATCCCAGGTGGCTGGACAGATAAGCGAATCCGTTTTGTTTTAGAAGTATTGATTACAAATAGTTTTGGAGCACAAAGCATTTATTATGTCCAAGGATATACCAATCATTTCGGTATTTCTCCATCAGGGCATATTGACACTAATATGCTTTTTATTATTAATTCTGTTTTCCAGCTATCTCGCAGGGCAGTATCTACTCCTTCTGGACAGATTTATCAAGACAGGATTATCGACTGTTCTCATTTGATAGTCTCTCCTCAATACCTGGATCCCACGTCTCAGTTGTCTCTCTATACTTTGCAACCTGTGGATCTATTTTCATATATTCAAGCCAGCTCTTTTGATGCAGGCTACAATGCTATTGATCAGTACGACCAGTTAGGTGGTGGTGATATTAAAAGTAAGATTATGATAGATACAAGGCTGATGACTTCTGCCAATACATTTAAATCATCACAAAGAAGGAATTCAGCTCCTTTAGACTATTTGTCACAGACTCTCAATTATGGGATACAATCACAGATAGCTAACAATACTAATGAAGGATACATAGCTGCATATCACGATACTGTAAGTATGGCTAGGGGTTTTGCAGAGAGTGACGAGAGTAAACTAAAAAACTCAGATTTTATTTCTCTCTTAAACAATGATAACTTTGCAAATGCACAACAGATTAATTCTGTTTTTACACTTGGTCAGTTAATAAAGTTTGATCCTAACACTCAGTCTGTCACAAACTATTTGAGTTTAGATCAAAACCAAAGAGCTCAACTGCATCAATCGGGACTGACCTCTAATTGGAATGGTTCGGATAAAACCACTCAAGTGGCTGTTATTTTAGCCAATGCTGTTCCAACTATTATGTCTCAATGTTTAATTTCGAGAATTCACTTTCGCTCTACTAACTTAATGTTAGCTGGGCAGTTTACTACACAAATCATCGATGCAAAGAGTCTTTCCAATACGGTCCTCACTAGTATGTTTGAGCTGTTTAAAGAAAGGATTGAGAGAGAAATTATTTATGATTTCACTTATGGAAACATGATTTCCTATACACTCGATGTCAGGTCTGATATGTTTGGTGAAACTACCATTAAAATTTCACTAGACAGTGAACCAGAAGTTATTTATGTAGTGCCAAGTTTTTGCGATTCTCTCATTACTCCGGTTTCAAACGTAGATCCCTCACGTGTAGTAAAAGAAGCTGGCTCTGTTAACTATTTAATTGATGCTGTGTATTCTACCGTGAGTCAGTACGGCAGTAACTCTGATGTTAAATTAAATTATTCAATCTAAGGAAACAGTCATGCGCTTAAATGATATTTACCGGTCTATACTGGCATTTGCCGGTATTCAAGTCGATAGCGATGGTTTTGCATATACTCAGTACAAAGATAGTAAAAAGCCATTCTTGATTAAAAATCAAAGATTAGCTTTGCCTACTCAAGAAAATCTAAAGAACTTTCAGCCAGGTGAGATGATTATTTTCCATCCCCTGTCTGAAAATATTGCTCAAGGAGAATCTGAGGTAATCAGTAAACTAAAGTATTCTATAAATGTCAGACTAAATTATACGTTTGGCATTATTTCACAATCTCTGCTTAGCATTGTCAATAATGTAGATCTGCATAAGAATTTAAATCCAGATCAAACAGAGCTTTTAATTGAAATTGGATCTGTCGACCAAACATCGATGACCAATTTTACTAAAATTATGCTAGCAGTTATTAATGAAAATCCAGATAGTGGTTTTCTAAATATCTATCTGCGCAGAGGTGGACGTGTATTTGATAAAAAATACTCAAGAGCAGGTATCGTCAACTTCTCTCTTTACAAAGAGCTCAAAGAAAGCACAAACAATACTATCAAAGGTATTAAGGTTCGTGAAAAAGACAAAGAGCTTTTCTTAAAGATCTATAAGTTTATTTTTCCAAAAATAGATCAGCCTCAAGCTTATGATTACGGATCTGAGAGCAGCACTGCTCCGTTTCTAGATTCGTTAATGAAAACGGCACTAAATATTGCTGGTAGATTTAACGATATCTTGGACATGTTTGAAAAAGAAATCGATTCCTCTTCTGATCTAGTTTTTGATTCAGATTGGGTTTCTAAATTTGATAACTTAGATGCTCTCATTCCTGAAATTCGTCGTATTCCAATGCAGCATGGAAATGACGGTTCAAATGGAGATATGACTCAATATGCGCAGAAAGATCAGCCAGCATTACAAACTCCGACTGCATATCCTGCTAACCCACAAATGCCTCAACAGCAAATTCCACAACATCAAATGCCTGTAGATCAAGGAATAGTTAAAAATAAAGATGGTAAAATTGACTTTGCTGCAAATATGCATAGAAACCCAGCAGTTGCAGCTGCCCCAAGTCCTTTTATGCCACCAGCTATGATGGCACCGCAAATGGTTCAAAATAGGGTGCCTAGTTGGGCAATGCCTAACCAACCGCAAATGTACCCGCCAATGTATCCGCAGCAACAAATGCCGCCACAGATGTATCCGCAGCAGCAACAAATGCCACCGCAGATGTATCCACCGCAGCAACAGATGCCGCCACAGATGTATCCGCAGCAGCAGATGCCGCCACAGATGTATCCGCAGCAGCAGATGTATCCACCGCAGCAAATGCCGCCACAGATGTATCCACCGCAGCAACAGATGCCGCCACAGATGTATCCACAGCAGCAAATGCCACCGCAAATGTATGCTCAAACTTTTAATCCTCAAATGGCACAACAGCAGGCTTTCTTAAATCAACCAGCTGCAGTTCAGCCAAACAAGTAATTAACGTGTTAAAAGACAGGTCTGTGCTACCGCACAAACCTGTCTTATATTTTTTTTAAGTTACAAAAGTAGTAGTATAAACAGAATGCAGCATATCAATATAATTAGTATCGGGTATTAAAATTGTTTGCATAGAAGTTTGAAAATCTGTACTTGAAGACAAGTTGTTTAAAAGCAGGGTAGCGTAGTGATATTGTTTACCAATACCGAGTTCATCGAGAAGACCGTAAAAATCTCCTTGATATTTGTACAACTGTTGATTGCTGGGTATTAAAGTAGATACTGATCCATTTCTAATTAAAGGCATATAGGAACGAATAATTAAAAGAAAAGCTTCATCAAAGTAATTATCGTCGCCGTATTGGGTCATTATTGAATCTATTGTAGATGCCATATTAGATCCTGAAAAAAATAAAATTACATATCATACTTTTGATCCAGTTAACGTTTTGCAAAGAAAGGAAAAATCATGTTGGAAAAAAGCAATGAAATGACTGAAGAGCTCTCAAGCATCCATGGTCTGAATTTTAGTTTTAATAATAATTCGTCAGCCCGCTCAGTTATGTTTGCTTCTCACTTTAGTCAGCGTCTAGTAGTCGATGGGGCTACTGACAAAGTGATTCAAACTGGTATGGAATATGAAATGTCTAAATACACTTTCGACATTCGCATGCCTGAAGATGGTACTATTTTAAAGGTCATCAAAAGATATCCACCGCGTGTGGATAAAGATGCTATCGCATTTTCTCCAGAAACACTAGTAATTTACGAATCAGCACAGACTAAAGAAATCGGATCTTTCCAACTCACTAGGTTTCAATCATATCATCAATATTTTGGTTTTAAAAATAACTTTACTAATAATATTAATAAATTAGTTCCAGGTAATTTTATTGAAAAAGATACACTGTTTGCAGCCAGTAATTCTGTAGCACCTAACGGTGGATTCAGATATGGCGTCTCTATGAATATGGCTTTTATGAGCCACCCAGCAGTAAGCGAAGACGGTATTTTAATTTCAGAATCGGCTTTAAAGAAATTAGAGTTTACTCTATATGAGACTCGTGTTATTGAATTTGGTGAAAATGTTCGCCCTTTAAATATTTATGGAGATGAGAATAACTACAGATGCTTTCCTGAAATTGGGGAAAAAATCAAAGACAATGGTATTCTCATGGTGCTCAGAAAAGTAGATCCAGAAAATGCTCCAGCAGAGCAAAGTATTTACGATATGATGGAGCCCGATTATATTTTCGATACTGCATATTATGCCCGAGGTCCAGAGGGCAGAGTAGTAGACATTAAAGTTTATAAAGATAATTTAGCTTCAAATAAAATTCCAGAACAAATTAGTGAAAACCTTAACAAATATGTAAAAGGTTTGCGCAGTTATTTTTATGAAATTATCGATGCTGAAAAGGAAATAAGATCAGAGCGTGTAAAGAAATTCGGTTTTGATAATACAGTTATTAAACCTAATTTGCATCGCCAAATAGTGGAAGCTTATTCTTCTCTGGATATTAATGGAAATAAAAATCATGCTGGAAAGAAGTTAAACTATGTATACCGTAAATCTCCTTTAAAAGAATTTAGGATTATCTTTACGATAGAGTATAAAATTCGTCCAACAATTGGATTCAAACTAACAGATAGCGCTGGTGGTAAGGCAGTAATTTGTAAGATTGAAAAAGATGAAAATATGCCGGTAGATATTGACGGAAATAGAGCAGAGATCGTAATGGATTCTGGATCTATTATTAACCGAATGAATTTAGGCAGACTCTATGAGCAATATATAGGCTCAGCTGCTAGAGACGTTAGAAAGAAAATAATTAAAGACCTCGGGTACACAGAGACTTCTAGAAATAGAACTGTAAGTTTTGTAGAAGGACTCTCAGTGCAACAACCTAACAAGATTGTTGAAACTAAAGAGTTTTTAATTGGGTTTCTAAGATGCATTAGTGACAAGCATGCGAATTTTGTAAGTACTTTATCTGACATGGATTATAGAGAATATCTAACAGATATTTTATCTGATCAGTTATTTATATTTTATCCAATCGATAATCCAAAAGAGCCTACAGATGTGGTGCGCAGTATTGAAAAGTACTATCCACCATGTTTTTCACCAGTAACATACGTAGGTAATTCAGGACAAAAAGTAGTCACCGAAAATAATGTCAGAATAGGTCCACTGTATATGATGCTTTTAGAGAAAATTGCAGATGACTGGTCGGCAGTGTCTTATGGAAAGACACAAAGCTCCGGGGTGCTTGCTTCTATGACAAAATCAGAAAAGTATACATATCCATTTAGAAATAATGCGGTGAGAACTATCGGTGAAACTGAAGGTCGAGTATTTATTGGATACTGCGGTCAAGAAGCAGTAGCTGAAATGATGGACCGCTCTAATAGTCCTGCTACTCAAAAGCATATGGTTTGGAATATTCTATCTGCTCCTTATGCATCTAATATTCCTTATGTCGTTAATAGACAAGTTATTAGCTACGGAGGATCAAAGCCTTTGTCTTTAGTAAATCACTTATTTGCTTGTACTGGATTTAAAGTCGTTTATGAAAAGGAAGATAAATGAAAATTATTGCTCGTAAATTACTCGGCTTTAAAACCGAAGAGCTCAAAGATATTTTAACTGGAAGATTTATTCTAGTTTTTGATAGTGGGGTAGAAATTCAAACTAATGATAGAGAAACTCTATATAGTAGTTTCTTTTGGGACTTTCACCGTCTCTATCCCTTAATGACTTTAGAGCCCACTCACCACGTGCGCTCTTTACTACAGAAAGATTTTCTTTCTTCTAAAACACATATTGAATTACTGTCTGTTATTTATAGAGATGCAATTAAAGCATATAGTAATCATAAAAACGAAGTTAAAGATAACTTAGTGCGCTTGATTTATCAAGTCACAAATAATCTCTATAACGCAATGATTCATGAAACTGAAAAATCAGTTATGTCTATTGATATTTTAGATTTCATTGAAGTCAATGACCATCCAGTAGTTCAAAAAGCATTTAATGAATTTGAGCCTACTCCTGATTCTATTGAAAAAACATACAGCGATATCATGAATGTGGTTTTAAAAGATAGTACACTGGAGAAAAACACTCTAGTAAAGTCTGTTAAATCCAAAATGGTTAACTCCAATCAGGTATTGCAATGTATCGGACCTCGTGGTTTTGTATCTGAAGTCGATGGAGCTATTATGGCTAATCCTGTTGACAGAAGTTACACACAAGGAATGAGGACTTTATTTAATACAATTGCTGAGTCTAGGACTGCAGCAAAGTCGCTATATTTTTCAGAGTCTCCTCTGCAGGATTCCGAGTATTTCTCTAGACGCTTGCAGCTAGTTTGTATGGCAGTCGAGAAACTACACCGCATGGATTGCGGTAGTAGAAAATATTTAGAATGGAGAGTTAAACCAAAGACCTTTGTACAAGGTAAAGAAATTTATCCTGGAGATTTAAAATTCCTAGTGGGTAAGTATTATTTAGATGAAACTAGTAACACTTTAAAAGTCATTAGTAAATCAGATACGCATCTGGAGGATACTGTTGTGAAGTTGCGCAGTGTTCTCTACTGTCAACATACAGACCCTCATGGTGTGTGTGAAGTTTGTTTTGGTCAGCTCTCTGAAAATATTGCCGACCATATGAACTTAGGCCATATATGCGCTGCTACAATGACACGGCAAACTACTCAGTCAGTCTTGTCTACAAAACATTTAGATGTTAGTAGTAGGAGTGATCCTATTAAATATACACCAGCTCTTTTAGAGTACTTTGTAGAAAATACAAAGAGTACAGAATATAAACTCAGGCCTGTTCTTAAAACAGCTAATTTAAAACTTATTATTGCAAACACTGACTTGCAAGGGTTTACTGATATTAAACATACAGAAAACTTAGACGATATCGATCCGTCTAGAATTAGTTCAATCGATAAAGTCGGATTTTCTAGTAAGAATTTTAGTGACGATACTCCTGTAGCTGTAACGGTTGAGCAACACGGAAGAAAAGCAATTGTCTCTACAGAGTTTCTTAAATTTGCAAAGAAACATGGATGGACTATTAATTCTTCTCATGCATTTGTATTTGATATGAGTGAGTGGGATTATAATAGTCCTGTTTTTAGATTGCCTAATATGGAATATTCGTTTGCAAAACATAGCAAACAAATTGCAGAAATTATTGAATCAAAAATGGCAGAATTTGCAGAAAGGAGTAAACCAGAGTCTCCTGTTAGAACACTCTTTGAGTTATTTGACTTAGTAAATAGCAAAATCACAGTTAATATAGCTTTATTAGAGGTAATTATTTATGCCATGATGGTAAATAACATAGAAGAGTCTAATTATGGTTTAGCGCGCAATAGTCCTAAAGCGACTTTGGGTGTGCGCGATGATGTCATTATGAATAGATCTTTGTCAGCTGCATATGGATTTGAGCATCAGGTCCAATATGTATTTAATCCTTATAGTTTTTATAAAGATAAAAGGCCAGATCACCCACTAGACGTTATGTTCTGTCCTCAAGATGTCGTGACTAAAAAACACTTAAAGACACAGTAATATCCTCAGACTCTATAGGCTAGTAAAGCCTATAGAGTCTGATTAACTATGCCTCGATTGGATTTTCTTACAGTCGTATATTGTACTATTGACCTCTCTACAATGGTGTAGATGAGGCAACCTTTTAAGGAGCAGTAAAATGTTTGAATATGAAGTAGAGAACTTCAATTATCAGGACTGGCTAAATGCCATGCCTGAGTTAGTAAACGCTATTTGCCTAGAGAAAATTCCAAAGCAATTTCTAACTGAAGAAATGGCAGAAAAAGTCTGCACCACGTGTGGTTATGCGCTTAAAGATTTCCCTGAATCAGTTAGGACACCTTCCGTATGTGTTAAAGCCGTCATGAGCGATGGCTGGGCTTTAAGATATGTGCCTATTAAACACATTACAGAAGAAATGTGTTTTTTGGCATGCCAGCAAGAAGTTACATCTCTGGAATTTGTTCCAGATCAATTCAAAACACCTCAGCTTTTAAAATTTTGCTGTGAAAAATACGGCGGATCACTTCAGTTTATTCCAGATTTTTTGAAAACTCAAGAACTATGTGAAATAGCTTGTTTAGATGAAGTTAGTAATATAGAATATGTCCCTGATGAATTTAAGACAGAATTGCTCTGTCTTTTCTGTGTATCTCAGGATGGAAAGTTTTTAAAATTAGTGCCAGAACATCTTAAAACAAAAATGGTATGCTTAGCTGCTTGCCATTCTTATGGCCCGGCAATTTGCTGGGTACCAGAAATTAATGACAATATGGCAAGAGTTGTTTGTTCCAAAGATGGAATGTGTTTAAAATACATTCCAATTGAAATGAGAAATTTGGAACTATGCAAAATTGCCTGTTATAATAATAAAGAGGCAATAAAGTTTGTCCCTGATGAAATTAAAGAATCTTCGGAGTTTCCAAAATCTTTAAAGTCTTAACATACCGAGACACGAGTGGCCATTATAAGG
>Ga0078972_1006711_pt1 | contig 24647 bp, 24 predicted proteins | sample YelNatPaOPGAMG01_FD_67568 | JGI IMG/M metagenome (GOLD analysis project Ga0078972, IMG submission 67568) | Hot spring thermophilic microbial communities from Obsidian Pool, Yellowstone National Park, USA - OP-RAMG-01 (SPADES assembly) (version 2) | ecosystem: Environmental > Aquatic > Thermal...
TTTGATTAACTTTTTCCATTACTTTCTTATGCAATTCTAGCAATAATCTTTTTCTATCCTCCATTAAAACAACATCAGTCTCGCCCAAAGCAATTAAATTGTGAGCAAACGGGCTTGGAACGTTGCTTTCAGGCAAGAACTCATACTTTATCTTCCATTTTTCAATTTGCTCCAAAAGCCATCTTGCATGCTCTACATCCATAAAATCCTCCATAACTTCGCGATAAGTTTCCTCAACAACAGGAAAATTCTCAAATTTCTCGCAAACTCTTAACAAGCGATCAGCATTGAATTGCTGCCTTGCAACTTTTATCTCATAACCTTTGTAATTCCTTAGAATCATTAGGCTGCGAGTAGCACAATGTCTAAACCTTCTTTTTATTAGCTCAGTTTGCCTTAAAGCCTTTCTCAAAACTTCCTTTAGATTTTCAGACTTAAGCAATTTCACTATTTCTTCTGGTTTAATTCTTTCACTCTCTCTTCTGCTTATTTTTTCTCTTAAGCTAATTATGTCAAGCCATCCTTTTCCTAAAGGCTCGCAAGGAATAGAAATCACAAAACCATTATCGCTTATTGTTAACCCAACTGACTTCTTAAGCCTTTTAGTTAGCAAATAGCCGAATGCGCGAGATAAAGCATCGTTAATCCTTCTTCCGAATAAAGTGTGGAAAATTATGTTTTGATTCCCTCTTTCATCAACATAATTTTCAACCAAAATTGTTTTTTCATCAGGAAACCTTTTTGCTCCTAAGGCTTTAAGGAATTTATATTCCCAAACAAAATATTCATAGATTGAGTTTGCGCTCCATTCATCCAAATAATAATTTTTCAAAAACCATTCAACAACTTCCTTTTTCTCTTTTTTCCTAATTAATTCAAACATCTTCCCTCTAAACTCCTGAATTTTCAAAGCAAGCTCAAAGCTCAAAGGCAACATTTCAGAAAACCAGGCAGGAACAGTAGGTCTTTTTTCCTTTACAGGCCTAACGTAAGCAGTTACTTGCCTTGCTCTAACAAACTCATAAGTCTTTCCTGCTAAAACAAAAATATCTCCTGGCAAAAGCCTTTGCAAGAATTCTTCTTCTATACTTCCAATATACCTTCCGTCTAAAGTCCTAACTTTTATCTTAACTTCATCAGGAATCGTTCCTATGTTTAAAGAATAAATTACCCTTGCATACTTCCCCCTTCTTCCAAACATCATACTATTAAAATCAACCCAAATCTTTCCGTAAACCTTTTTTTCTTCCAAGCTATGATAAGCTCCTGACAAAAATTCTAAAACTGAAAGAAAAGTTTTCCAGTCTAAGTTGCGGTAGCAATAAGAATTTCTTACCAAATTAAAAGCTTCTTTAATATTCCATTTCTTTTCTAAACTCATTCCCATTAAATGCTGAGCCAAAACATCCAAACAATTCTGAGGAATTTGAATTTTATCAAGAAAATACTTGTAAGCTTGCTGAATCATTACTGCTAACTCAACTTGATCGTCTCTATCCATAGCGATAACTCTTCCAACAGAAGTTTTTTCTAAAGTATGGCCACCTCTTCCTATTCTTTGGACTAAACGAGTAATGCTTTTTGGAGAGCCTAATTGGACAACTAAATCAATATAGCCAATATCTATTCCAAGCTCTAAGGAAGTGCTAGAAACACAAACTTTTAGCTCTCCTTTCTTAAGCTTATCCTCAATCTCATGCCTTATTTCTCTTGAAACAGAAGAATGATGAGCTCCAATTTGGTCGTCAGTATAAACATTTGGAAACATTTGCTTTAAATGGTGAACGCATCGTTCGGTCCCCGATCTCGTGTTCGTAAAGACTAAAGTTGTCTTATGCTTTGAGATTAGCTTATCCAAAAGCTTGTACATAGAATTTGTTACAACTTCTGCTGAAGTATAGAGCAAATCTTTTGTTGGAGATAAGAGCTTAATGTCCATTTTCTTAACAAAACGAGCATCGATTATTTTGCAATCTCTCTCTTTCCCATTCTCATAACCAACTAAAAATTTTGCGCATTGATCAAGAGGCTCGAGCGTGGCGCCTCCCGCAATTCTAACAAAAGGCTTGCCAACAAAATTTTGCAACCTTTCTAAGCTTAAGCTTAAGTGAACCCCTCTTTTAGAATCAGCAAGTTCATGAATTTCATCAACTATTACCCATCTCACATCTTTAAGCTTTTCCTTAAACTTTCTTGTGCTAAGAATTATTGAGATCGATTCTGGCGTAGTTATTAGAATATGAGGAGGATGCTTTAATTGCTGCTGTCTCTCGCTTGGTAAAGTATCGCCAGTTCTCACACTAACTCTTACTTCAGGCAATTCTTTCCCCATTTCTTTTGCAATTTCCCTTATTTCCTTTAAAGGTACAAGCAAGTTTTTGTAAATGTCGTTATCCAGTGCACGAAGAGGAGAAATATATATACAATAAACTTTTTCTTCTAGTTTTGCCTTTTCTCCCAATCTAAAAAGCTCATCAAGAATAGAAGCAAACATTGATAGAGTTTTTCCTGAGCCTGTTGGACTTGTTATCAAAACATTCTTTCCCTTTTTTATTAGCGGGATTGAAAATTTTTGTGGTAAAGTCAATTCCTTAAAATTTCTTTTAAACCATTCTTTAACGTAAGGTCTAAGCAAAGATAAAACTTTCTCATCTTTTGGAATTTTTTTAATGTTTATGAACTCTACCATAGGAAGCGCATATTATATGAAGTTCAGAAAAAATAAAGTTTACTGCTTTCTTATAGAAGATAGCTCTATTTTTTAGTTTCCCATAAAAAGTTAAAAATTTCTTTAAAAGTATTCGCAACTTCTTCATTCTTAACTAAAAGAAAAGTTGGCAAGTCAGTATATTTCATTATCAGAGTTGTTCTTCCGCATACAGTTATGCATACAGAAATAGGAAGGGAAATTACTTTGACTTTAGCTAAAGGTGCTTTTTTAACAATACTAAAGTAATTTGTTCCTTTTTCTGAAAAGATAAACCTTGCTTTAACTTTATACTTTGGCCTTATTTTTGTATGCCAATAAGTCCAAAACCTGTTGAAAGACTCTTTCTTATAAGCTGTAACTCCCATTGCTAGCCATTCCTTAGTTTTACTTTTCTTGAATTCTTCATCTTCTATATCTTTTAGCATGCCTTTAAGCCCTTTGAAACCTTCATAAACACGTGCAAAAACTATGTTTTCTTTTTTTCTTGTTTTAAGAATAGAAACCAATTTTTCCACTTTTGCTTTTTTCTCCTCTAATTCTTGAAGGAATATTTCTGGACTAACTGGTTGGAAATGCTTTTTTCCTTCAAATTCTACAGAAGAAACCAATCCCTTTCTTTGTAATTTTTTCAAAATTTCATAGAGTATAGAAGGAGAAACACCAGACTTTCTCACGATTCCTGACCTTGTAGATTCTCCAGCTAATAACGCTAAATAAACCTTTGCTTCTCCTTCAGTCAAACCAAATTCTTTTAATTCCTCAATTGCTTTTTCCTCCATACCATCACTGGTGAGCACAAAATCTTATTCACTCTTAACTTCTAAATTAATATGGAAGGTACAAAAATAAAAAGTGAAAATTTTTCTCCTTGTCTTTCTTCAACAAGCAAAAAAATAAGAGTAATTTGGGGTATAACGAACAAATGCAACCTCAAATGTAAGCATTGTGCAGTTGAATCTAAAGAAAGCTCTGCCTTACAAGGTATAGAAAAATACTTCAAAGCATTAGAAAGCATGGAAGAAGCTGGAGTAGATACAGTTTACCTTTCAGGTGGAGAACCTTTGCTTTTTGATTATCTCTATGATTTAATTGATTATGGAAAAAGACTTGGGCTTGAAATAACAATGGGAACTAACGGAACTCTTTTGAATGAAAGAAGCGCAAAAAAATTAAAGAACGCTAACATTGATCGTGTTTTTGTAAGCTTGGACCATTGGAGAAAAGAAAAGCATGACTGGCTTAGAGGAAATGGTACTTTTGAGAAAACAATTAATGGAATAAAACTTTTAAAGAAGTATGAAGTTTATACAAGAATAGATAGCATTGTTTGGAAAGAAAATTACAAAGAACTAGAAAAGCTTGTAGATTTTTGTGAGAAACTTAAGGCAGACGAAATAATTTTTGCATGGCCTGTGAAGGTTGGAAATGCACTTAAGAATTATGATTATATCTTCCCTCCTGAAGAAGAATACTTGAAAATAGGTGAAAAATTAGAAGCGCTAAGAAAATCTAAATCTATAAAAGTTTCTTATCATAGGTTTAGGTATTTTGATGAAAGTGCAAAAGATTGTCCTGGTGGGAGAAAAATTTTTTACATCAATGGTGAAGGAAGAATAAGCCCTTGTTTTTGGCTTTCAACTATGCTTGACCTTTTTACTGAAAGAAACATTTTTGAAGAGGAATTTTCTAGCTTACTGGAAGATTATAACATACAAGAATTTAGAAAAATAGAAGAAAGAAGATATGAAAAATTTGGACCAGGTTGCCCTGCCGTTTGTAAGATTTATAATAAAACAATCTATTCCAAAGACCCACTTCTATTAAAGTAAATTTTAAATGTTTAATAATTATCATGGAGTTTGTAAAATTTGCAAAAAAGAATCAGAATTCATTTCTTCATTTTTAGGTTTGTGTAGAGAATGCATTCTAACTAGAAAAGATGCGAAGAAAATTTGCCTTGAAACTCATGCAAAATCAAGAAGAGAATTTAATTTGCCAGAAAAAATTCCAAAAAGTAGAAATGGAATTAAATGTGGAATTTGTGGAAACAATTGTAAAATTTTCATTTGTTATCGCAAAAAATTTAAACTCAAAACATAAAGAATAAAAAATATGTGACCATTATGCCAGAGATAAGGGAAGTTCCTGAGTCTCTGCGTGAATGGGAAAGAGTAGCTGCTCATAGCCACATTCAAGGCTTAGGCTTAGAAGGTTTGAAAGCAAAGCCAATAGCTGACGGAATGGTTGGGCAATTAGAGGCAAGAGAAGCTGCTGGCTTAGTAGTTAGGCTAATAAAAGAAGGGAAGTTTGCTGGAAGAGCAGTTTTATTAGCTGGGCCCCCTGGAACAGGGAAAACAGCTATTGCTAATGCTATAGCAAGAGAGTTAGGAAGAGACGTTCCTTTTGTTCCTTTGGCTGCAAGTGAAATCTTTTCTACTGAAATGAAAAAAACAGAATTTTTAACTCAAACTTTAAGAAAAGCTATAGGAGCAAGAATACATGAGATGAGAAAAATTTATGAAGGCGAACTAAAAGAAATTTCGATAGAAAAAGCTCAACATCCTTACAATCCTTACCAGCAAATACCAGTAGGAGCAACGATAAAAATTGCGACAAAGGACGAAAGCAAAAAGTTAACGATGGATCAAAGCTTTGCAATTCAGCTCATTCAACAAGGTGTTGAAACAGGAGATATAATACAAATAGATATTGATGGAGGAAGGCTTGTCAAGCTTGGGCCAAGCGAAGAAGCAGTAAAAGAGAAAAAGCTTGATTTAACGACTGTTAAACCAGTACCAATTCCAAAAGGAAAGGTTTTGAAGGAAAAAGAGTTTGTTTATCCTGTAACCTTACATGCTTTAGACATGGCAATAGCAAGGCAAAGCGGAGCTGATATTTTCAGTTTATTCTTTGGAGGAAAAGAATCAAAAGAAATTGAGCCGGAGGTTAGGAAGGAAGTTGATGAATACATAAAAGGCTTAGTTGAAGAAGGAAGGTGTGAATTGCTTCCTGGCGTTGTTTTTATCGATGAATGTTCTATGCTTGATATAGAAACTTTTGCCTTTTTGAACAGAGCAATGGAGCAAGAGTTAGCACCAATAATAATATTTGCAACTAACAGAGGCTTTTCAACTATAAGAGGAACTGATGTAAAAGCTGCTCATGGAATGCCTTTGGATTTGCTTGACAGGCTTTTGATAATCAACACTAAACCTTATGAAAAAGAGGAGATAAGGAAAATTATTGAGATAAGAGCAAACTCAGAAAAGATTAAGATAAGCGAGGATGCTTTAGAATACTTGACAGAAATAGGAAGCAAAACAAGCTTAAGGTATGCGATTCAGTTATTAGCTCCAGCTTATGAAGTTGCAAAAGAAAAGAAATCGGAAAAAATAGAAAAAAGTCATGTAGCTTATGTTGAAAAGCTTTTCTCTGATGTTAAAAAGTCTGCTCAGTACTTGAAAGAATTTGAAGAGCAGTTTCTTAGGTGATGGAAATGGCAGAAGAAAAACTGCCTGAACCAGAAGGCTATTGCAAGTATTGTTGCAAGCCAATATACTTAGGCTTAGCTCAACATGAGCTTATTTGCAAGTTTTCTAAAAGAGATTAGCTTTTAATTCTTGAGACAAGAAAAGCAGAAGAAATTTGGAATAGAGAAGAAAGGATAAAGACTGAAGTTAGACCAAAAACTCCTATAAAAATTCCGGAAAATATCGAGGCTAAACCATAAGTGAAGTTTACAGAAGAATTGAAAATACCAAAAAACTTTCCTCTTTTGTTTCTAGGAGCTGCTTCAGAAATTAAAGATTGAACTGCAGGAGTTTGCATGGAAGTTGCTATTCCACTTAAAAATTCTAGCAAGTAAAGCTCGAAAGCTGATTGAACAAAAATAAAGGAAAAAGAAGTTAAGGATGCTAGAATTCCACCAAGAACTATAAAGTATTTTTTTCCAAACTTGTCAGAAAGATAGCCAAAAGGAATTTCTAGAAAAGCTAAAACTATCCAAAATATTCCAAAGGCTGTTGCAATCTCTGAATAATTTCCAATTTTTTGATAGTATAACAAGTAAATAGGAGCAAAGATTCCCATACCTATTGCTGAGAGTATGTTGGCTAGCAATATCACTAGCAATTCTTTCTTCATGCTTATCACGCGACATTAGTTTTTGCCTCCTAAATTTAGGGCTAAATTAACCTAAGCCTGATTAAAGGATTGAACGCAAGAAGAATAGTATTTTTTTATCTTTAGGGTTTAAAAAGTTTTCTATTTATGAACAGCCAGCGAAATAATTATTATGGTTTCGCTAAAGAAACTTCTTCTATTTATAACCATACTTGCAATCTTAGCAATTCCAAAGCAAGTATACGCAAAATCTTATTCTTACGATTACATAAACATGAAAATAGATTTGTTCCAGAATGGTTCGATTATAGTTAGTCAAGAAAGAGCTTATAATTTTGTGGGTAGCTTTTCTTACGCATACTTAGACTTGCTCAAAAAAGGAGCTCAAGATATTGATTTTATTGAAATAAGAGATTTGAAAACTAATCAGCCATTACAATTTTCCATAGAAGAGGATTCTTCTCATATAAAAGCAACTTGGTATTATTCTGCAAGCTATGAAGTAAGAAAATTTCTTATAGTCTATAAGATAGAGGGAGCAATAAAAAGATATGAGGATGTTGCTGAATTTTACTGGAAAGTTATAGAAGATTATCATGAAAGAATTGATAAACTAAATGCTGAAATAAACCTTCCTTCTCCTTCACCAAATCTTTTCAAAGTATTTGTTCACAGCTCAACAAACCCTGGAAAACTGAATTTCTCCGAAGATTTTAAAAAGGCTTATGTAAGTTTGGAAAATATTCCAAAGGATACTTTTGTAGAGTTTAGAGTTTTGACTCAGCCAGAAATTTTCAGTATAGCAGAAATTCCAGAGAAAAAATATGAAGCCATTTTAAACGAGGAAAAAAATATTTTCTTTCAATCTTCAATTTATTCTTTTTTCTCAAGTATCCAATTTTACATTTTGTTATCTTTTATGCCAATTTTAGCACTAGGAATTCTTTACTTAAAGTATGGAAGAGAGCCAAAAGTCGAGTATGATTTGGAATATGAACAGGAACCTCCCAGGAAAATTCCACCCATGGCCTTAGCAAACCTGATAGAAGGAGAGGAAATGAAAGGGGATATAAAAATAGAAGCTATGGGTTTGATAGCAACGATATTTGACTTGGCAAGAAGAGGTTACGTTGAAGTAAGAGAAGAGAAGAAGAAGAAATTTTTTGGCCTTATGAAAAAAACGGAGCAAGTATTTTTGCTCACAGAAAAAGGCAGAAAAGAATGGAGAAGCGAAACCTGTGAACTAATTGATTTTGAGCGTGATGTTTTAAGTTTTATTTTTAGCTGCGGTTCAGAGCGTGACAAAGTTAGTAGTTCAGAAATTACAAGCTATTGTAGAAAAAATCGCATAGAAGTTAAGGAAAAAATTGAAAGAATCGATGAAAAAGCTAGAGATTGGTTTGAAGAAAATATTTTCCCAATAACCGACAAAAAAAGCAGCAAGGTTATGAATACTTTTAGTGGTGTAGTTATAGTTTGTGTTTTGGTAACTTTTTTCCTACTCTATTTTTCAAGGAATATCTTACTTTTATTACTTTTTTCTTCATTTTTTATTTCAGCTGTTGCTTCGCGTGCTATATCAAAAAGGACACCAGAATCTGCTCTTGAGATTAAAAGGTGGCTAGCTTTTAGAAATTTTATTCGTGATTTCTCAGAAATGAAAGAAGCACCAATTATTCTTCTTCAAATTTGGGATGAATACTTAGTTTATGCCATAGTTTTTGGAATTGCAAAGAAGTTTTTGGAAAACCTTAAAGATTTGAGTTTGAAAGTTAAGCAACCGATAGCTCCTATAGTATGGTACCATGGCATTACTCCAACACCAACAGGAAGGATTAGCCCAGAAGCTATGACAGGATTTATTAACAATCTATCAAACACTATAAACGCTTTAAGCTCTTCCTCATCTGTTGGTGGAGGTTTTTCTGGCGGTGGCGGCGGAGGTGGCGGAGGAGGAGGCTCAGGAGCAGGCTAGAGTTTTTTATTTTATTCTGAATTAATTATATAAAGATGAAAGACTTCCTTAAACCAAACAAAACAAAAATATTAATTTCTATCTTACTTATGAGCTCGTCTGGGTTTTTAACTTTTCTGCCTTTTCTGCCTTACATAATTTTTCCATTCTATTTTCCAATGCTCTTATTCTATAACATACCAAACTATCTTACAATTATCATTTTTATTCTAGTTTCTTACCCATTTAGTTGTTATATAGCTAAAAGTAAGAAATGGGTAAAAGGATATTTTCTCTATTTAGCAACTTTTATAATAATTTCTGCAGCTATTGTTCTTGCTATTTCATTCTACAATGATAGTTTTGGTAGATCCTGTAGCACAGACTCTGAGTGTAATTTTATATGTGGAGCAGGAGCTGTTAATAATAAATTCATCCATCTGAAAGATTCATTTACACTTATAGATTGTCGTTTTACGGTTGCAATTTGTGAGAATAACAAATGCAAAACTTTTGTACCAGAAGATGCAAACACTACAGAAGATTGTGAGAGGATAACTCAAGAATATGGGAAATCACTATGTTATTATTTTTTAGCCAAAAAATTGAGAGAGAAGAGTTTATGCGATAAAATAGAAGAAGCATACTTGAAAGAAAATTGTATAAAGCAGTTTGAAAAATAATTTTTAAATGCTAAAGCTTTTTATACTCTACATTCAAAATTATTCCTTTCTTTTCTAACTCGTTTAAAAACTTTTTTCTTGCTGGCTTAGGAAGCGCTTCAGGAGGAAAAACACCATAAAGCCTTTTCTTGTAAACAGATTTCAAGAACAAAACAGAAGATAAGGCGGTAGGGTAGGAAATGTAGTTTGTTCCGTAAAGCTTTTTGTTTATAACCTTTTGAGAAAATGTAAGATAAGTTTTCATCAGTATTTTATTATTTCCTAAAAATCCTTTGCAATCAACAAACAGGCCAAAGAAAGCATCTTCTATTATTCCTTGATTAATTGTTTTGATAAATTCTTTTGTTGTTGGAGTTCCTCTAACTATAGAATAAGCAAACCTTTTTGGTGAAATTCTTACTTCCCCAACTCTTATTTTTTCATCTTCAAAAATTCCAAGCTTATACAAAGCTAAAAGGATTTCTATGTCGCTTCCTCCCCCTTTAACATCAACATTTCTTGCTTTAATGAAATGAGGAATTGTAAACACTTCATCATGAGCTAAAAGGTAGCAAGGGACCTTTCCAAAAGAAGGATAATCGTAAGTCTCCCTTTCGGTAAAAGGCTCTTTCAAGAAAAACTTATAATTCCTGTAAACCAAAACTTTTGACGCAACGTCAAAAAGCCCTTCTCTTGACCAAGGCAAAACAAATTCTAAACCCCTTTGCTCCTCAAGAGTCCTTATTTTTATGCTTTCCAGATAATCAAACTCCTCGCTGTTTTCTTTTGCTATCAAGTTTGAAAGACCTGGAGAAACTCCTGCGTTTATCAAGGCAAAAATTCTTTCTTTCTCGAATTTTTCCTTGAAAAGAAGCTGCTCTGCAATCTTTCTTCTGTAATCGCCATAGCAAGCAAAATCTAAGTAGTTTCTTCCTGTTTTTAGACAGAAATCAAGAATTTTTAAGTTGATTAAAACATCTTTGCCTTTAACTTCTAAGTAGCTGGGTAAAGCATTTATAACAAAATCGCATTTTTCCATAAAGTTTTTGATTGTTTTGAAGTTAAGAGCATCGGCAACCTTAAATTCTATACTGTTAAAATCTTTTAAAAGAAAATCTTTTGCTGTTTTCTTTTCCTTGCTTATACAAAAAACTTCATCTATAAACTTCTCTTTAAGCAAAAGCCTTATTATCGAAGAGCCTATTGTTCCACATCCCAAAACTAATACTTTCATTTTTTATTCCTCTAACTATTCTTGTTAACTTGAGTTTGATGTTTAACATTTAATCTATTATCTTAAATTTATTACTGTCTTTTCTTCTCTCTACAAGATTCTTAGTTAGTTATAAATAGTTATAGCTACTTTCAAAAAACTTATTCTCAAAACCTGCTCCATCAACCAAAATTTTACCAAACTTTCCCTTTTCTCCTTCTACTTCAAATTTTATTTCTAAAATTTTTTCAAGAACAAAGATGTTGGTTAAACAATGATCTGTAATTTCCTCTACAGTCACTTCAGATTTTCCATCAGCTAAAGCTAAGAATGGGATTATTTGGTCTGCCATATACTTGTCTAAAGCAGCCTTTGATTCTATTGATTTAATCAATTCTTTTGCACATTCTTCCCCTATTTTTTCAGCCCTTACTCCTATTTTTCCTATTTTATCAGCTCCTAATATCGAATTCTCGCATTCAGCCCATAAGGTAATGGAAGTGCCAGGAGAAAAAGTGTTGACAATTTGGGAAGTTATGTTTACATCATTAAACCCGTGCTCTTTCAAGGTTTTTATCGCAGCATTAGTTTGTCTTTCTAAAACATGCCTTGGTAAAGAGCCTACTACAGAAACTCCTCTTATAACTTTTACTTTCCCCCTTTCTGTTAATTTTACTGAGTTTAAACTTTTAACAGGAAAAGTTTTGATTTTAACTATTCCTCCTCCTTTCGGGTAAAACCCTTCTTTTATAACCTCAATTTCTGGAATTTTTACTCCAAGTTTTGATAAAAGAGGAAAAGTAACATTCTTAACATAATGAATAGTTGGTGCTCCTAAGCCAGCTGTGCCTCCAATAATTTCTAGACTAACTTCTTTGTTTCCAAAAATTAGCAAAGGAAATAAGGTTTGAAGTAGCAAAGAAATTTGACCAGCAGTACCTATATCGATTCTTCTATCTTCTATTTTAAAACTTTTCGGAAAAAACTCAACTTCTGTAGAACCAATCTTTAAACCTTTAATTTCTGCGTTGCAAAATTCTCCTGCTATTTTTACTCCTGTTAAATGCTGAGCCATCAATCCGGGCTTAGGCCTTCCTTTTCTTATGTTGTAAATTCTTATTGGTTTAAGAAGCAAAGAAGAAAGAGCTATGCTTGTTCTTAAAATTTGACCTCCTGCTTCGCCTATTGAGCCATCAATATCGATCATGAAATCTTAACTATTTTAAGTATCTTTGTTATATAAATTTTAAGAAAATAGAATCGAATAGTTTTAAATTTCTTACCAGCCACTCGAAAATTATGAGTGATTCAATTTTAGTAGTTGTACATCCAGGTTCTCTTTTGGGCAGTGAAACAAAAGAAGAGGAAAATTTGTACGGGAATTACGAAGAATATTTGGATAAGGTAAAAAATGCCATCAACCAACAAAGGTCCATTGTGATAACTTCTCCTTTAAAAGATTCCTTTCTCAAAAGGATACTTAGAAGATATAGGATTCTACCTTTTAAAATACCACAAGAAACGATAGTGATTAAAGACTTTATCGACTTTGGGTTTAATCTTGGCGGTAGAGAAACTCTCTTGTCTATTCTAAAATCTGAAAGAATAAATAATGTGAAGATTTGTGGCGAACAGTTGTGGTGGTATTCTGATATAAGAAAATTAAATAGGCTCTATTTAGGTTGTGTAGTATCTTATCATAATTTTCTATATAAAGCTGGTATTTCTTCTAACATAAGAAGAGATTTATGCTATCCTAGCAAAGATCCGCTAAATTTCAGGGGAAGTTTTTAAAAGTTAATGCTTACAAAAGAATTTTTAATAACTTTTGTGCCTATTAAACTATTGTTTAGAGCAAGATAAACTATTTAAAACTTGGCAAGTAGAACATTCTTTCCCAAGCTATGACTCCATAGATTGAAAGCATGTAAATCAAATAAATGAAAATAAGAATAAAACCTTCTTTTCTTGTTAAAACTCTTTTTCTCATAAAATACCATAAAATAAGAGCAGAGAAAGAAGCAAATAATACCATGGTAGAAAAAGCTGCGATGCTAACTTCAAACTCAGAAAGAATTAAGACTAATCCAAGAATTAGTGTAATGTTTGTGACACAAGAACCTATGGTATCTCCTAAGCTAAGATGAGGATGGCCTTCTTTAAAGGCAGTTAAGCAAACAGAAAGTTCAGGGAGGGTTGTGCTTAAGGCAACTACGCTTGCTCCTATTACTGATTGAGAAATTCCTGTAATTTCTGAAATAACTGAAGCAGAATTGACAACAAACATTGCACTATAAACAAGGAAAAAAATTCCAAAGAGAAGCCAAATTAAAGGTTTAACTATATTGTTTTTCTTTTCCTTTTCCTCTTTAAAACTAATTTTTCTTTTGACTGAAAAAAAGCAAAAACCAAAGAAAAAGGCTAAAAGAAAGATTCCAACTAAAAACCCCAATTCTCCTAGGAAAAGAAGTGTTAGAGGAATTAGAGAAGCAAAAAACAGCAAAAGAGAAAGATTTGCGATTTCCTCTTTTTTTATTCTTAGAACTTTTCCTGAAACAATTAAGCCTAAAGCTATTATCAAACAAATGTTAGTTACGTTTGCTCCTAATAAATCACCTACTGTAATTCCAACATTTTTTGTTAAAGTAGAAAATATTGCAACGCTTATTTCTGGTGTGCTTGTTGAAACTGAAAGAAGAAGAAAGCCGATTACAACTTCTCCTAAACCTGTTGTTTTTGCTAGCTTTGCTGCATTTTTTATAACTAGTTGAGAAGATAAGCCAAGCATCGCTACAGAAGATAAAAAAGTTAAAATTTCGTTAAAAAGTTCCATATAAAATATTTTTTGTTCGTTTAATTTAACCTTTCCTTGCCAGGTTGTAAATTGCTTTCAAGGCTATTATAACTGCTGCAGGAGTCACAAAAGTTGTTATGTTGATTAGAACTGGTCCTATAAAGCTTCCGATTAAAGGAAGGTTTTCCAAGCCAGCAGTTCCTGATAAAAGCAAAGCTATGGCTGCTACTAAAAATGTTGTTAGTCTTTTCTCATCTTTTTTCAAGTTTATTAAACCGACAAACAATCCTAGAAGAATGAGAATTATTGCTACGTTTCCTTCTACTCTTCCTGTGATTATTCCTGAGATTACTGCTATCAAAACTCCAAGAATAAAAGCCCATTCACCAATTTTTCTCTCTTTCATTTATTATTAATTTGCTTTTTCAAGTTTAAAATGTTAAGGAAGCAATGAAGAAAATTCCTATGAAGTTTAAAACATAAGAAAAAACTAGGAATTTCTTTGAATCAAACTTTATCGAACCTAAAAGAGCTATCCCAAGTTCATCAGGCAAGGGAGAAGCTATTAAAAAACAACCTAATAAGCTTACAAAAAACTTCCATTTTTTTGAGCGAGAAACTTTAAACCAAATCCTTTCAAAACTTTCAGATAGGGCAAGGTTGGAAAAAGGAAAAAGCTGATAGAAGATTGATTTTTTAAAAGTATAAGCAATTTTTTTGCTTGTGTTGTTTATAAGCAGTTTTATTTCATCAGCTAAATTATCTCTAACAAACCTGAAAATTAAATAATCACCTACTAAACTTCCAAAAGCACCTGTTAAGGCTATTAAAAATGGGCTGAAAAATTTCCCCATTTTGTAGAATACTGCTGTAGAAAAAGCTACGGTTAAACTAAAAGCATAGAATAAACCAGAAAAGAAAGAACCTAAATAACCAGCTTTTCCAAAGCCATAAAGAATTTCCCAAATACCTTCATTTTTTAAAAGAAAGTAAGCTATTAAAAGACTTATTGAAAAGAAAATCGTGTTTCTATACTGCCATCTCACTCTTTCCAATTCTTTAATTATTTTTTCGATTTTCCTTTCTCTCTGTCTTTTTTGAAAAGAGTATTTCATAAAAATCGGTAAAAAATTATACTTTAATGTTAAATATAAAGATTTAATATAAATGAAAAGATATTTTGTCTTATATTTTTTCTTCTATTCTTATAAGCTCGTTTATCTTTACTGTCCTTTCTCCACTAATCCCAAGCTTTATGTATTCGCAGCCTAAACCAACAGCTAAATGACAAATCAAAGTATCTTCTGTTTCTCCTGAGCGATGGGAAATTACTCTTACATGCTTTTCCTTTTTTGCTTCTTCAGAAAGTTTTATAACGTCGCTTATAGTTCCAATTTGATTTGGTTTAATAATTATTCCGTTAGTTGCCTTGTGTAAAACTCCTTCTTTAAATCTTGCTAGATTGCTTGCGTACAAATCATCACCGCAAATTATTCTTCCTCTTAGCCTGTGAGTTAAAGTGCTAAAGCCGATTAAATCGTCTTCATGAAAGGGGTCTTCTATGTAAAGAATTGAAAATTCTCTTGCAAGTTTTTCCATAAAAGCTATTTGCTCTGTTCTTGTTAGCCTTAAGTTGGATTTTGAATAAAAGTATTTCTCTCCGTCCCAGAGCTGAGAAGCTGCGACATCCAAGCCTATGACTAAATCAAACTCTTTTGCAGCATTTTCCAAAATTTTAAGAACTTCTTCTGGTTTTAAGCTAGTAACCCATGCAGATTCCAAATTTTTAGAAAAAGCAAAAGTTTCATCTTTATCTATTAGTATTTTTCCTGTTTGCCTGTAAGCTTTTGCTATTTTCATTATAGAATCAGAAAAAGATTTTTGAGTTTCAGGCAAAAGAAGATATTCTTGAATATCAACTTTTGAATCCTTCCATCCTCCGACAATATTACAAATTGGCTTTGGAATTGAAGGTTTTTTTCCTTTTGATAAATGTTCAAAAACTTCTAAGCCTTCATTCAAAGCAAAAGCTTTTAGAAAAGCAGAAGAAATTCCTAAAGCCAAGTTTGCACCTATCTCCCTTAAATCAGGAGTAGTGTCGATAGAGCGCAAAAGCAAATCAACATCTTCTTGGTTGTTAAAATCCTCGTTTATAAAATGTTTTTTAATCAAAGAAAATTTTTTTACAACTTGGTCGACAGGCAAGAATTTTGCTTCATATTTTCCCACACTTGTTCCTATTGGCACTGAACTTCTAACTTTCCCTTTTTTAGTTTCAAGCTCAATCTCGATAGTTTCTTGAGCGTTAGTTGCAAGAATTTTTCTTATTTCTAGGTTTTGAGCTATCATAATTTGAAATTTGATTTTTTTAAATAAAAAGTTGTTTTGAGAATTAGTTTTATAAAATCTTTAAAGATTTGAATAAGTAAATCAATGCAAAAATGATTGCTATTCCTATCAAAACTACTAAGATGACTGGGAAATTTATAAGCACAAAAAATCCTGTGACGGGATTAATAACTATTGCTGTGCGTGAGACTTGTTCTGGAATTGCATAAGGGAGCGCGTTTTCAACTAATTTAGTTAAATAGCTCACTTGAGAATAAAGAATCCAGAATAGAAATACTGTCAAGATTATGTTTCCTATTACTAACAATTTCCATATCTGAGCATCTTTTGGCATAATAAACATTAAACCTGTTAGTTTTTTAAATCTATGCTTCATTTCTTCAATTTCTTTAAGTAAGAAATTAAACCAAGATGTAAAATTCATAAAATTTTTTTAACTTTATCTAAATCGAAAACCTCTTTTACAGAAATTAAAATAGCATTTTTTACTTTATAATCTTTGTTTTCTTTTACACATAGATCAAAATATTTACCAGATGAAAAAATCTCAGCTGTTCCTTTTAATTTAAAGTATCCTCCAATTACACAAACGTTCGGATTTTCCTTAAGGTTTTTAATTGTAGTATGCATCTGACAATCTGCAACTAATAGCTTATCATCTACAAAACCGAGAGAGATTACAATATTAGCGTTAGGAATACCTTCTTTTGATGAAGTAGCTAAAACTATTTCTTTGCCCTTTTTAAAATTATCCTTCCAATTCACAATAAAATATAATTACTGACTATTTAAATTCTTTAAGTTAGAATTGTTTCAAATCAAGAAATAACTATTTCAAAACCAAATCCATAAGTTTTTTTCCTGTTATTAAACCAAGCTTTCCTTTTTCTGCTTCCATTTCGTTAAAAGCTTTTGATTTTCCTTTTCCCAAACCATAAACCAAAACTGGAACTGGCCCAAACTCATGCTTCCTTGTTTTGCAAGAAGTTATGTGGTCACAAGTTACGACCAAAATTCCTTTGAAATTTTTAAAGCGCTCAAGCTTTCTATCAATTTCCTCTATCATTTCTCTTTTCTTGTGAAAATCACCGTCATGAGCAGGCTCGTCTGGCCCTTTTATATGGGCATAAACAAAGTCATACTCTGCCAAAGCTGCATCTATACTGTCAAAAATAAACTTGAGACTTGGTTGAAACTTAAGCTCAGGCACAGTTATTGCGTTAAATCCAGCAAGCAAACATGTTGCCTTCATGACTCCATTTTCAGCTACACAAACAGCTTTAACTTTATATCTTTTGGAAAAATTTGGTAAGGAAGGCAATTTATTCCCAGCTTCTCTTGTAATCAAACAGTTTGCTGGAGGAATTCCGTCTTTAATCCTTTTTTCGTTTGCAGGATGGAATTCTATAAGCTCTCTGACTTTATCCAAAAACTTTTGAACAAGCTCTGCGCTTCTTTTTGCTTCCGGGACCAAAGGTTCTATTGTTCTTACTTTTTCTCCTTCATAATAAGGATCAGAATCTGTTATCTTATCGCTTAACTTTTCTTTTATTATCAAAACTGCTCTATGGCCATAAGTTCTCATGAAAACAAATGGCACGCCAATGCTAACTTGTTCGTTTATTGTTCTTGCAATCTCATCCAGGCCTGAAAAATTTCTTCCTACATGCCTATCTAAAACTGTTAATTCTTTATCAACAGTTACAAAATTGCATCTTACAGCTAAATGACCTTCTGTGTAAGGAATGTTAGCTCCAACTGCTTCCAAAGGACCTCTTTTAAGCTCAAGCTTGTAAGGGTTAAAACCAAGTAAGGAAATGTTTGCAACATGGCTTACGCTTGTTCTCGTTAGTTCATTCCAGTAAGACTTTTTAACAGGAATTGTTTGGCCTAGCAAACCATTCCTTGCAAAATAGTCAAGATTGGGTTTTCTTGCCTCGCTTAAAGGTGTTTTATTGTTTATTGGAGTGTCAGCTAAACCATCTATAACCAAAAAAACGATTTTTTTCTTAACTTTCTTCATATAAATAAATTGAAACTACAAAGTAATATTCATTAACATTCATTTAATAAATATGGAAATTCCTATAGTGATAACTCATAACGATGCTGACGGCATAATTTGCCTATCCCTTTTTTTCAAAAAATTTGGATGTAAAGCTGACGTTCATTTCTCCTCCCCTTCAAAAATTAAGAAGACCTTACTCTCTTGTATAATGAAAGGAAAAATAGGAAAACTTTATGTTTTTGACATTTCTGCTGATAAAAAATCCCTTCTTCTTTCCTCCCTTTTTGAAAAAGCAGTTTGGATAGACCATCACATTTGGCCTGAAGTTGAGAAATACAAAAACGTTGGAACTTTTGTTGATAGCTCAAGCCCTAGCGCATCTCAGCTTGTTGGTAAATTTTTTGGAATCGAATCTGAGCTAATAGAAATTGTGAATCAGATAGACAGAAATGAAATTAAAAGTGAGGAAGCTTTATTTCTTAGGGATTTGATAGCTGCAATTAAGTTCAACCGCTCTTTCTATAAGCTAAGAAGTTTGGCAAGAGATTTGGCTTTTTCTGGAATTGAAAAGTTTGAACAGAATAAGAACGTTGCAATTCTTTTGAAGGATTATTATGAGTGGAAGAGAAGAGCAGAAGAAGAAGTAATGAGAAAGACTAAAGTTTTTGAAGTGAACGGAAAAAGAGTAGCAGTTTATGAATCAAACAATCCTTTACCAGTTCATATAATAAACGATAAGCTTAAGGAGCACCAAAGCGCACCTTTTGACATAATTGCAGCAATCTTTCATAAGTTTGACGAGATTAAGAATAGCATATTCACCAAACTTGAGTTAAGAAGCCATACAGGAAAGGATGTCTACAAAATAGCGAGCATTTTTGGAGGAGGGGGTCATACAACAGCAGGAGGAGCAGGCGTTCAAGGATTTCTAACAACAGAAAAATTTTTAGAAGCTATTAAAAGCTTATAGCTTAAGCTCTTCAAGAATTTGCCTTGAGTATTCGTTAAGCTTTTTGCAGATTTTTATCCTTGCAAGGAAAATCTTATTTTTTGAGTTTGGGTCATTTTTTCCAAACTTTTCCATTATCAAAACAGCAAGATAGGCAGAATAAAGCTCTAGCCAGAAAAATGCTCTTTCAGCAGCTTTTTTAGCTTCTTCTAGGTTAGCTGAATTTAAAGCAACATCTTTCCATTTCTTGTATTTTTCTGTGCAAAATTCTAGTTCATTTCCTTTCATAGTCACTATTATAAAGTGATAAATATTTAAATTTTACTACTGAAAAGAAGTTATTAAATATTAAAAACTCTGTTGTTTGCTAAAGGAGCAACAGCATCAAAACCCTTTTCTTTAAGCTCAGAAGCAAATTCTTGGGTGTGATCGCCATGAATGCAAAAAATTTTTTCTGGAGAAACTTTTTCCACAAAATCAAACAAACCCTTTCTTCCTACGTGAGAAGAAAAGTCAAACTTTTTAACCTGCATTTTTAGTTCCAAGTTAATGTTTTCATTGATGTACCTTCCAGTTTCAAGAAGAATTTTGCCAGGAGTTCCTTCTAGCTGGAAAGAAGTAAGAATAAGACTGCAATCTTCCCTTGAATAAAGTCTTTTTATATATTCAACTATTGGCCCGCCAGAAAGCATCCCGCTAGTGGAAAGAATAACGCAGGGCTCTTTTAAAATTCTTTTTCTCATTTTTTCTCCTTTAACATACTCCACTTTTTCCAAAGCTTCGTCTAAGCTTTCTGGCTCTCTAAGCAAGCTATTGTGCTTGTTTATAATTGTTATTGCTTTTTTTGCCATACCATCAACAAAAACAGGGTAATCTATACCGTAAGAATCGAGAACTAGTAGAATTTCGTCTATTCTTCCGACTGCAAAGCCTGCTATCAAACAGATTCCATCTCTTGCTAAAGTTTCGTTAACTGCTTTTACCAGTTCTTTTTCTTGAGATTTTCTGTCAGGATGGTCTCTGTCGCTATAAGTGCTTTCTGTTATCAGAATGTTTGTTTCTGGCAAATCCAAGTCTGCTTTTTTCAAAAGTCTTGTATCAATAGTGTTGAAATCACCAGTATAAAGCAAGGTTTTTTCTCCAAAGTCAAGGAATATCATGGCAGAACCTGGAATATGACCAGCGTCAAAAAAAGTTATTTCAGCTTTATGAATTTTAAAAGTTTCTCTGAAGTTGACTGGCAAAAAATTCTTTACTGTTCTTTTCACGTCGCTTTTCTTAAAAGGAAGTTCTACTCCCTCTTCCTTGCTTACTTTTATAGAATCAAATAGCAAAAGCTCAGTTAAAGGTTTTGTGACATTAATAGAGTATATGGGGCAAGTATTTTTGTTTGCAGAAAATATTGGGATTCCGCCTGAATTATGGACGATAAGGCCATTTGCAATGTAGTTGTGATGACCGGCTACAAACAGATCATAGACATGTTCACAATCTGATTTTATTTTTTTAATTTTTTCAACTCGTTCCCATCGAATGTCTGAATTTAACAATTTTTTTAATTTTAAAATGCTTTTTGATTTTTTATTTAATTTTCTGATAAGCTCTAATAATTTTTTTCTGCTTGGATAGTGCTTTCCCCCTAAATAATGATAATAATTAAAACCTAAAGTTAGGAGGTCAATTTTTCTGAGTCCGGTACTTTCCATTATTTTTTCACTAGAGATGGGTATGATATCCATCCTTTCTATACCTCCTCCAGCAAAGTGAGCTAGCTCTTTTAATTTAATCTTTTTTGTTTTAGAAGTGAAGCCTATATGCCTGTAAAACTTTCTTATAGACTCTGGATAATAAATCGTTAAGTGATACGTGGGTAACTTTGGATTTTTACCTCCATGTTGTTTGTATACATGCGATATTATACCAAATCTAAGCAACAAGATTTGTGTAACTTGAACTATATCGTAACTCTTTGATGTTAGTGTTATTTTATGTCCTGTTACAGACCCTTCTGCATCAAATAATCCTCTGAGAAAACTAGCAATTTGTTCATTAGATGTTCTATGAATTATTTCTGGTATTTTTCTTTGAACGGAATTACATAGAATTTTGTCACTGATAGAAAAAATAAAATCATAAAAAAATGGAGAGCAAAAAACTAACCTATAGCCTTTTGCATCACTTCTTTTTTCAATATGACCTCTGATATTAAATTCATTCTTGGCCAAGATTTTGTAAAATTCTAACAACTCTTTATCTTTATCAGTGATTCTAATCCTTTTAAATAACCCTTTTCTTCTCTTTCGTTTTGCTTTATAAGCATCTCCATCCCCGATTAAATAACCTAAAAATTGGCAAAAAAGGTTGGTTGTGAATTTTGGTAATTTAATCCTGTAAGTGCCATGTAGTTTAATTTCAGGAAGTACTTGGGGTTTTCCGTTAAAATTGCATTTTTTAAGAGTTGCAATAAAATCATTTTTTTTAACCTCAAAAGCTCTTTTAGCAATAATATTAAAACCATCCAGAGTAAAGAATCTATGCTCGGGTGTAACTTTTATTACTTTTGATTTTGTTTTTATCTCGTAGAGAATTGCTGGCGATTTAACTATTTTTTTCTCGCACTCAACCTTTTGTTGTGACAAAGAATTTTCCAAATCAAAAGATACGACATTTTTAATTGACGACTCTACCAGATCTTTTATTTTTATTATTTCTCCTTGGCCAGTTTGTATATAAACATCTGGATGAAGGCAATGGTCTAGATGACAATGTGTCAGCAAAATAGCATCTGGTCTTCCTTCTATTGGCAGAGGAAATTTTGGTGGAATTTCTTGAATTTTTGTCCCATAATCCAAAAGGATTTTTTCTACTCCGCTATCAACCAAAACTCCTGAAGCTCCTACTGTGCTTAAAGCTCCTAAAAAATTTAGTTGAATCATAGATTAATTTAGCCTGAAGAAATTAAAGTATTTTTTGTCCTGGCTCAAACTTCCTTGCTTTTTCCCACAAAAGCTCAAAATAGGTTTTAAGTAAATTCACCAAACTTTTATTGTCAGACCAAATAACTTCTGAATCATTTTCATTATCTATCCTCATACAAACCTCTTTTCCGTCTATCAAGCAAATTCTTGGCTGCTCTTCAAGCTCGATTATTCTAATTTCTATGTTGTTTGCAGTATACCAATGAGCTCTTGCCAAGCTTATTCTATCAAAATTTGCAGTACCAATCAGTTTTACTTTCACCCCTCTTTTTGCAGCTCTGATAACTTCTTCGTCCAGCTCTGCAATTCTGGAAAATTTTCTTGTTATTCCATAAGCGTAATGGTTTGCTTTAGCAGCCATCACAGAAACCCTTTCCAAAAACTCTCTATCTCCTTGAGATACCCATATCCTTCCTTCTGGTTTTTCAGGAAATCTTTGCTTTTCTATAAGCTCTGAAATTTCTTTTGTTTTATTCTTTAATTCAGCAATTTCCTCTTCCTTTTTTCTAACAAGTCTTTGAAAAGCAATGAATGGCTCGACAGCCTTAAATTTTTTATGCTTTGTTTCAAGAGAAATTTCTACTATATTTTTGATTTTAAGCTTGTTTATAGCTTCATAAACTTTTGGGTATGGAATTTTTGTTGCTTCGCTTATTTCAAAAGCTGTTAATGGGCCTTTTGAAACAAGAGTTAAATAAACCTTAGCTTCATAATTGCTTAGGCTTAAATCATTGAGTTCTTGGACTAACTTCTCGTTCATACAAATCACACTTGATTAGCCACTTACAAACAGGCAAGCTTTCATTTAATATTTGCTCTATAGCAACATGCAAGTGTTTTGGTCTTACGAAAAAAATATTTCCTTGTCTATCTATTTGATCCCATTTCTTTGAAAGGAAAATACCATAATTTCCACTTCTAACCATACCTTGATTAACAGTAGTAGAATTGTCTGCTATTCCTACAGAAACATCTCCAGGTTTAAGCTCTTCTACCATTTCCTTTCTCTCGTTAAAACCATAAAGCTTTCCGATTCTCCCTGTGTAAATTCCTTTATCCTCTTGCAAAACTGTTCCAAATACCATTAGTTCTGCATAACTTGGAATTAAAGGCTTAATCTTTTCTTTAACTATAAGTTCTGCAACGTCTTGGGAGCTACCAGTGAAAATGTAGAGTCCTGTGATTACATCATAAACTTTTTCAAAACTTTTAATTACAGGCTCTGGAACTTCAACTTCTTCAACCAAATTGTAAGCTGCCCTAATATATTTTTCTTTTGGAACTTTGTACTTACCAAGAACTTTAAACGCTTTCATTACCTTATCTTCCCAGCTTGCAATCTCGCATAACTCATTCATAGCATCTCTAAAAATACCAGGAAATTCTTTGTTTAGTTCTTCAGCTATTGCAGCATCTAGATTTTTGTACTTGCAATTGACCAAAGTTTCGTTAAGGTCTGTGAATATTTTCATGTCACCACTTTTTAATAGTTAATGTAAGTAAAGGTATAAAAAGCTTTCTCATTTATAAAGTTTTCTCTCTAGACCTTCTGGTGAATTATCCATATTCCAACAGAAAACCTAAAACCTACTAACAAAGGACTGTGCAAAATTGAAAGTTTTTAGAGTAAAACTAGAAAAGCTGAAAGAAAAGCTAGAAAGAAAAAAATTGAAGATAAGATTTGATTAATCGTGATTTTTTCTAAAACACTTTTTTCTAACTTGAGTTGTCTTAAGTCAAGGTAACAGTTGTCTTAAGAAAAATCTGCACGATTCTCGTTTTTGAAAAGAAGAAAAACGAGGAGAAAGGAGATTTCTAGTCATGGCTTAACCATGGCAGAATCTCCGAGATGAAGGAGAAAAAAAAGAAAAAGGAGGAATAGGAAAAAATGCAAAGGATAAAAATAGCGATAGTAGCAATACTAGCATTTCTAATGTTTGCAAGTGTTTGCAACGCAACTATAATAAGCCCACCACAAAACATTCAGCTTGAAGGTGGAGAAGAGGATAGCTCAGGAAATTGGCGAGGAGGATATTGGACTTTCACTGTTGCAGTAGACCAAATGGATTCATTGGTAGGAAAAGTAGTTCTTCCTGCAAACACAACCAAAAAAGGAGAAGAGGGAGCAGAGATAAAAACAAGGAAAAGCGTGGAAATAGAAATAAAGCCAGTGAAGTCATACTACAGAAGATTGCTAACACTAGCCCCAATAGAAGACAGAATTGTTGCTCCAAAAGCATACAGAGGAGGAATGAACAAAGTACTTGGCACAGGATGGTGGGACAAAAGTGTTAATATAGAGGAAACGGTGGTGGAATACTATGAATGGGCAGAGCCAAGCTGGGAAAAATATACAGTCTTTGAAGTTTCTGTGTATGTCGAAGGCAAACTAGTTGGAAAAACAGAATTAAACACAGAGGCAGGAAGAAAAGATTTAGTAGTTGACACACCAAAGGGCTCAATACTAGTGAAAAATCTAGGCAGATTGGAAGGAGATTATTCAGAACCACATGTGCCTGATGTAGTGATTTTCAATGAAAAGTACATTTTCACCACAGATGCTATTCAGTACATAAGGTACGACCATGGTAGAACAATTAAATACTGGGGCTCTGAAAACAGCTACTTATACTACATAGAGAACAGCAGGGCATTTTCTACCTATTGGTTCGGCACAGTTAGATGGAATCCTAAAAGTGTGGAAAAAGAAGTTGCAGATACTCCAGCACCTTTCAAACCACCTCAATGGTATGGCTATGATATCATAGACCCAGTAAAAGGATGGAAGGCAAGCGATAGCTTTTGGGACTACATAAGAGATCCTGTTAAACCAAGGATTTATCCTGAAGAAGGCGATGATAGCCTAATCTGGTACTTGAACAAGATGACTAGTGAAGGCAACATTGCT
>Ga0078972_1007336_pt1 | contig 24646 bp, 4 predicted proteins | sample YelNatPaOPGAMG01_FD_67568 | JGI IMG/M metagenome (GOLD analysis project Ga0078972, IMG submission 67568) | Hot spring thermophilic microbial communities from Obsidian Pool, Yellowstone National Park, USA - OP-RAMG-01 (SPADES assembly) (version 2) | ecosystem: Environmental > Aquatic > Thermal...
GGCTTTAGCCTGTGTGGGACGTGCGAGGGTTTTCGGGCTGCCCTGAAGCCGCCTAAAGGCGGGACTACAAACCGCGGCACTGCGAATCGAGCGTGTTATGGAGCCGGGAGGCAGGGGCGCACAGCTTCCCGCCACAGCGCGTATCCCGTTGCGTTCATGTGCAGTCTGTCAGAAACGAACAACTCAGGTCGCGGCTGGCCATCTGGGCCCAACATTCGGGGGAAAACATCGATGAAATCAATTCGATGACGCCGGCAATAATCGGCGATGAGGGCGTTTGTCTTTTTTACCTTGTCCACTTGTGCCCAGCGGGCCGGGTTTGGTGCAATCGAGATGTAACTGATCCGCGCGTTTGGGCGGTGCGACTTGATTTTGCGAACCAGACCGACGAAATCGCCAAACACGATTTCGGGGGTTTTGCCGGCGTTGATATCGTTGCCGCCGGCGTAAATCACGACCTGCGACGGGCGGTACGGCGTGATTATCCGGTCGGCGTAATGTGCGACATCAGCCAGTTGGCACCCGCCGAAGCCGCGGTTTAGAACGTAGTGCTCGGGAAAATCCAGTTCGAGAGTTTTCCAGAGCCGGATGCTGGAACTGCCGGTGAACACAATTGGGCCTTGGGGCGGCGGAGCGATCCTGTCGCTTTTCTCGAAACTGGCGATGTCATTTTCCCAGGCTGAAGAATCGTGGGTGGCGAGTGAGTTTGGGTAGTGTGTGGATTGGCATCCAATGACTGCAAGGATGATCAGCAGTGCTGGCAAAGCTGTCTGCACTGCACCGCTATCTTGAATAATTCGAGCAAACATCGCAGGTTGCGTGATCGTTGAGAGTTTTTGTCTCAAAGGATTTGGCCATCCCAATTGATTACCGCTGCTGGCGACTTCGTCGCCCACGGGAAGATGACGTTCGCATGGGTGGATGAACGGTTTCACGGCAAAGGTCGCGATCGATCCGCAAATCTGCAACTGCTGTGCAGGTTTTGCAATATTGCACTCGAGTGTTGCGTGCGAAGCTGATGTCTTCTCGGGTTCAGAAATATGCGGGCCGGAAATTTTCCTTGACACGTCTCTGCGGATGTGAATGCTGTATTCAACAAAATGGGAACTGGTAAAGGCTGGTTGAGCGGCAGGAGTTCTCCAACCTGGCCCTGATAAAACAGAACAAAAAGGCTTTCGTCAGATCAAATAGTCATCGGGAGGCGGTGCACGGTTTGCGACTGGTGGGTGCAACGCCGAGTGCGAGCAGTGATAACCAAGCAAGACCAGCGATTGTTTTCCAGAATCCACCGTGCACACCAGACCGTCAAAGCGTGAATTCGACCTCGAGGCGTTGGAGCCGCGAATTCTGCTTTCCAGTGACGGTCTTCTGCTCGGAGCCGCAGCAGCTCAAGCCACCCAACTCACAGCCGGTGCACAGGCAACCGAGATTGTTGAACTGGAACCTTTCTCCGCCCTCGAGCCAGACACGCCCGCCCAATCCGAACCGATCGACCTGTTCAGTTTTGAAGCGCAAGAGGCATCGCAACAGGGCGCGACATCCGAACAATCGCCCAAGCCTGAGACGTCCGCCCCGTCCTGTCCTGTTGAGCAGGAAAAGTCCGATGAGCTGTCACCCGGCCCGGCCAGCCCGGAAATTACGCTTGATCCATTTTTACCGACGCAACCTTTTTCGACACGTCCTGAGTTTGTTGAAGCGGCTGCGCAGCAACTGACGGAAACTCTGCACGCTGCCAATGGTCCTCCGGCGGATTCGGTTTTTGAAACTCCGGCCCATTTGATGAGTACCAACACAGGCAGTGCGGATGGGGGGAACGTGGTTGTCGAGGTTGGGCAAATCCTGTCGGGCAATGTTGTATTTCAAGGCGGTTTGTTCAACAGGGGTTTGTTGTCGCCGGGCAATTCGCCGGGGATGGTAAATGTTTCCGAGTTTACCCAAGGCTCTGAAGGCACCACGCTAATCGAGATCGGAGGAACTGCTGGCCCCGGAATCGATCCCAACGGCTGGGACCAGATCAATGTTTCAGGACTCGCACGGCTCGGAGGCACGGTCGAGATTCAACTTTACGGTGGATTTGTTCCGAGCCTCGGGAACAGTTTCCAGATTTTCACATGGACATCCGTTGAGGGTGAGTTTGCCAACTGGCTTGGCACAGCGTCGATCCCCGGACATCCGACATGGTCGTTCAAGCCGAACTACTCGGCTACCGGCCTGACGCTCACAGTGGTCGAGACGCCTGCTCTCACTGGGGAGGCGACGGGCGCAATCAACACCGGCTTGGGAACTCTGGCCAACGTCAGCAACGCGCTCGAAGGCCTCGAGGCTTTCGCCGAATCAATCCCCATGGTCGGCACCAGCGTGGCCAGCCTGATCGATCCACAAACCGCAATCCTTAATGCCGTCCAAGCCCGGATTTCGTCGTTGCTCGCCACGCTGCCGCGCGTCTCACAGGTGACGTCAGCGATCGAAGGGTGGGACGGCACAAACTACGCCGGGTTCACCGCTGACGTGAGAGGTGTGCTTGGCCACTACGGTTCGTCCGGCGCGGAACCGGTTTGGTGGGACATTAATCTTGAACTGTCGCCGGCGGCGGCAAATCGGTCCCTGCAAAACCTCGTTGGCGCGGTGTTTGGCGCGATGTTCACCGGGACACCGACGGTTAACGTAAGTAGTGCCGTTGTGCTGGACATTTCCTTTGGTTACGCGAGCGGGACTGGGTTCTTTGTTGGAGTTCGTTCAATTGGATTGCGCGCTCGAATCAACGCCACCGGTTTGAGCGGGTTTGGTTTCAGTTTCAACACTCCCGGTGGCCCCCAGAGCCTGAATGTGAACGGCGGCTCGATTAACCTCGACGCTGCCGTCCTTGCGACCCCCGACGACAGCATTCTAACCGGCGGGCGTATAACCCAGACAACGCTTTCGGGGCTCACCGCATCCAACATCGGAAACGCGTTTAACCTGAACAAGACCGGAACACTCGATGCGGCCCTTCCGCTGACCGGCTCTCTCAGTTTTGCCGGGTTTTCACTGAGCGGAACCTATGTCGTGCGAATCCAATCCGATGATCTGTTCACGCGCGCGCCGGAGCTGAGCCTTGGTGTGGCCAGTACCTTGACCATCATGGGACAGACGCTCACCGGGACTTTCACGTTCAGAAACACCGGGACGCAGACCGTGCTCGAAGCTGAAAACGTCAGTTTCCAGCTCGGCGCGGGCACAAGCCGGGTTCTGAGCGTGCAGAACGGGTCCGGCAAATTCGCTCTGATCGGGAGCGATTTGGCGGGTGTTTTAACCCTCGATTTCGCACTTGGGCCGGCGATACCGAACATCACTTTGAGTGCAACAGGGCTGAGCTTGGCCCTGAACACTTCTGAAAGCGCCGTTTCCGAAATTGGCGGCACAATTGTTGACCTGCCCGCAGGACGATATTACCGCGTCCGCGGGCATGGGATCATCGGCCTGACCACGCCGCAGGCAAGTCTGGAAGGCGATTTCGCCTTCGAGCCGCGCGATGCAGACTCGAACCCCGGCAATGGGTACGAAGAGGTTGCGGTTGGCGTCGCCAATCTGTCATTCGGTTTTGGCGATGGCACGAATCCGATCCTGAACGTCACCAATGGCACGGGCGCGTTTGTCTTCCGCAGCCAGGGCATTGTTGGGTCGGCGTCGGCAACAGTCGCCTTCGCAGTATCCAGCCTTGGCCTGAGTGGTTCTTTCTCAGTGTCGCTTAACAACTCGAACACCGCCTACAATCAGACGTTCAACGTAAACGGCACGACCGTCACGGTGAATGTGCCCGCCGGACCGTTCCTCAGAGTTGGCGCCACGAGCGCGTCCATCACGGTGCAGGGCATTGGCGTCACAGGCAACTTCACATTCGAGCGCACCCAAACCACAACAGGCGGCGAATGGGTAGTGACAGTTGCCGCGACCGGCCTTTCGCTCAACCTGGGCGCAACGGCGAGCAACCTGCTGAACGTCACAGGCGGCAGCGGAGCGTTCATTATAACATCCACAAGCCTCGCCGGCACAGCCAGCGCGACAGTTTCGCTCAATGTGCCCGGCGTGACCCTCGGCGGTTCATTCGCCGTCAACATCAACAATTCGACATCAGCCGTGAGTGAAACGGTCAACGTGGGCGCATCGACAATCACGATTGATCTCCCTGCCGGCCCTTACCTGCGCGTCAGTGGTACGGGCGTTTCGCTCGGTTTCCTTGGGACTGCATTGACCGGCAACTTCACCTTCGAACAGCGCACTTCGCAGAGTGGCGCCCGCATGATAACCGTGTCGGCAAGCTCGGTGAGCTTGAATTTCGGGACCAGCCTCCTCACGGCCGATAACGGCAACGGTTTCTTTGCAATCAACGACGCCGGTATTGCCGGCAAGGGCTCGATAACCGTGCATGTGAATGCATTCGGCAGCGGGTTCTCACACACTTTCGACTGGGCCTTCAACACAACGGGGAGTTCGGTGAACCAGGTTTTCGGCAACCCGACCGCCCTCGATCTCCCGGCCGGCCCCTTCAACAAGCTCGATTCAGGACCGACGCCGATTACGATCAATGTCCCGATCGGCAGTTACACCCAATCGATTTCCGGACGTTTCATCATTACCCTTGTCAACGGAACACCCGGGTACCTCGCCGTGGCGGCCTCTGACGTCAGCGCCACGATCGGCTCGGGAACGATCGGACTGCAGGTTTCACAAGGCTCCGGCGCGTTCGTGATTTACTCATCCGGCATTGCGGGCGAGGTCAAAGTGCAGTCCGCCAGCCTCAACAACGCGGACGTCTTGAACATCACCGCGCAAAACCTCAAACTGCAACTCAACAACACCGGCGCTGACGTTGGCGACTCCAGCCCAGTCGTGGTGCCGATCAACGATAATCCCGCCGACAACGTATCGATCAAGTTCGTCGGTCCTTATTACCACAACTACCTCGCAGTCGCCGGGACAGCAGAAATCACCGGTATCGTCGGAGCCATCACTCTCGGCGGCAACTTCGTCATCGAACGAGCCCAAATCGACACCAATGGCGATTCCATCCCCGAGTCGGTCTTCAAACTCGGCGTAACCGACCTGCATTTCTCGCTCAAAGCCGGGTCGCTGAGCGTTGTCTCTTTCGACCACGGCACCGGAGCGATGGTCCTTTCGAGCGCCGGGCTCGCAGCCGATGCTGATCTCCAGTTCGAGACTGGCTTGGTTCAGTTGAGCGGCACCATCAGGCTGAAGCTCAACACCACCGGCGCGGCGGTGAACAATGCGTCGGTTACCACACCCGGCGGGACACGCGTGCTCTCGCTCGCATCCGGCAAGTATGTCCAGGTAAGTGTTGATGGCCACCTCCACATTGGCTCCTTCGCCCTACCCTTCCAATTGGTGGTCAAAGTGGCCGATGGCAACGTCGAATTCCGCAGAGCCAGTGATAACGTGTTGCTCGTCGCAGTGGACAGTGCCGGAAATTTCACCCTTGGCCCGCCTCTGGCCGCGATAGCCAACTTCGATTTTGCCAAGGCCAGCCCAATCGAATGGGTTGTTCTGCTGCGCCAGCTCGGGCAATGGTTCGATTCGATCCGCGACTCGAGCCTGTTCGACGTCGAAATACCTTTCACCGGCGGGAAGACCATCGGTGAAGCGTTCGACTGGTCCCAGCTATTCCTCGATTCAATTTACAAGTACATGGTGAGCATCGAGTTGCAATCCCGTTCGATGTTTGACACCACCGTGAACGAAGGCCCGCTGGACGCCACCCACGGCCGCCTCAAAATCCAACTCGGTGAAGAACCGTCCGTTATACTTTCGATCAAGGACACCGTGGGCGATACCAACAAGCGCGACGGTAATGAGCTTGTTACCCTGATCAACTCCGCCATTGCAGCAGCAGCGCTGGGTGGGCGTTTGGTCGCCCGAACAAACAAAGACAAACGCGTCGTCATCGCCCTCACCGAGAACGAAATTGCAAAGGGCACAACCTTGGCTCTCGTCGAGGCAGACGACGCCGTTGCCGCCCTCGGCTTCGAGCCCGGCAATGGCCTGCTGGTCGAACGCTGGAGCACCGAGGATTTCTTCAGCGCAATGGCCGATGTTCTCAACGACGGCGCACTCGATGGAGACGGCGGCGCTGTTTATGACCCGAAACAGAGGGTTTATACTTATCTCCTCGACCTGACCGCAAACTACAACACGAATGACCTGTTCGGCTCGTCAACCCTGCCATTCAAGTTCGACATCAGCCTTGGCCCGATCGGCAGTGCAGCACTCGAAGGCGCCCTCGAGTTCTCAGCAACAGTCGGCTTCCAACTCACTCTCGGCTTCGACCTCGGCGCTGCTGAAGTGCCGCGTGTCTTCACCTCGGGCATGGTCCCGGTCCCAGCCAACGGGAAGTTGAGCGCCGACGCCCACTTTGGAATCTACCTCAACGAAGCCGAGCCGAACCCGACCGGATCGTTCAGCACTCTTTTCCCCATCACGCTTCCGTTGGGGTTGACATCCGGAAACAATAGCATCGAAAACCTCGCAGAAGACCTGAATCAGGTCTTCGCCACTGTATCCTATGCCGGCGGCAAACTCAGCGACGTGATCATCGCGCAAAAGGCGGGCAACGGCCTCGCAATCTCCGCCAAGCCGGACAAGCTCGGTATCATCAACCGAATCATCGTCATTTCACCAAAAAACGATCCTTTTGCCACCGAAATGGGCTTCGGCATGGAAGCAGTCGATCTCAACCCTGTGAACGATCCATTGGATGAATCCGACCATATCTTTGTCTCGATCGCCACCAGCCCGATGAAAGGTTTGTTCATCGACGACGCCAAACTCACAGGGGCGCTCTCGATCAACACAACCGCAGCAGGTATCAAGGGATCAATCAACTTCGGTTTTGTTGAAATCAGCACGTCGGGTGGCGCGTTTGGCACGCTTGCATACGACGGTGTCACACCCGCCCCCATCAGCGCCACGTTGTCCATAGAAAACCAAACCACAGGCGAAAAACGCTTCTACATCAACGAATTGCTCGCCAACACTTCATCGAACAACATCTCGAATCTTGGACCTGCATTCGACTTCGATGGCAGTCTCCTCGCACGCTTGGCCAATATCTCCGTTGGCGGTCTCGGGTTCAGCTTCCCTCTGGGATCAAACCCCGAAATTTCAATCTGGATACCCGACATAAAAGAACTCAATTACAACGCCAATCCCTACGACCCCGCCACCAACAACAAGGGCATATTCCTCACCTACCCGAACCTGGGCAACCTCGAGAATTTCACCAGCATCAATTTCACTCAGATCGTCAAGGCCCTGAAAATGATCGCTGATACTCTGAGCCAGCTCTCGGCATTCTCATTCCTCGACGAGCCGCTCCCGTTCGTAAATGTCAGCGTCAACGACATGCTCGACTACGCCTCCAAATTCGCCGACCTCATCGACGCCGCAGCAAGCAGCGGGTCCCAGAGCTCGCTCCAGAAAACATTGGCCGAGCTCGAACGCCAAATCGAGCTGCTCTTCAATCTCAATCCCGACACCCTGACGGTATCCCTTGATGAAAACGGCGCTCCTGCCGCCAGCCTCGTGACCGCCGGCGGATCAGCCACTACCAAAAGCTCTCTCATCGTCAATTACAACGGCGATAATAACGCGTTCACCATCACCGCCGAAAATAACGGCTCCGCACTCAACGGCTCCACAATCAGGGTCGTCGGCGACTCCGCAATCACCGACGCTTCAGCCAGAGTTGTGTGGGACGCGAATGCAAAACGCCTCACTATCAAGATCAACCCCGGCAAAACCACCGCCAGCGCCATCGTCACCGCCATAAACGCCGCCAGCTCGCCCTGGAACGCAAGCCTCGCTCCACCGGACGGCTCCGGCCCAAACACCGGCAACGGCACAATCACCACCGTCGCCCTCAAGTTCTCCTTCGTCTTCTCGACTGCATACGCCAATTCCCTCCCATTCCAGCTCGACCTCAAAGACCTCCTCGGCAAACTGGCCGGCGACAACCCAACCATCCGTTCCTTCCTCGACCTCGCAACCACCCTGGTTCAAATCAAGGGCGAGGGCCAAATCACCGTCAGCGCAAGCGCAACACTCAGACTCGACTTCGGTTTGGACGTTTCCATGCCGGGCACTGCAAAACCGTTCTTCTACGACAGCACCGGCGTCAATCTGCTCGCCAGAGTCACCGGCACAAACATCAACATCGAAGCTTCACTCGGGTCTGTCTTCGGCATCTTCATCAAGAACGGACGAGTCACACTCGACAGAGACGGTGACCCCAACACCGGCCCGCCAACCGACCGCGGCGCCGAATTCATTCTGGCCCTCAAGAAGAGATCAAGCGGTCGTTATTACTTCGACGAAAACTGGTTCAATCTTGACAACATCGATCTCCGACTCGAAGGCGGTGTAAGTGCCCAGTTGCCAATCTACGCACCATTCGAGTCAACCCCGCTCAGTGGCAGTGCGGACAATAACGGCGATGGTTACCCCGACAATTACCTTGTCATCGAAATCCCGGACCTTGTCACATTGTTCATCTCCGAAGCTGTTTCAACCCGCGCCGCCGGCAGCCAGAAAACCGTCAAGTTCGCCGGTCTCAACAACGATATCCTCGTCAAAAGCGACGGCACCTACGTCGATTACAAAATCGTTTTCCTCGACACGCTCAGTGGCAACAACGCCAACGCTTCGTTCAACACTGGAACCAATACGCTCACCGTTAACATCGACGCCGGTGTCACCACCGCGGCAGTCGCTCTCAACGCAATCAAAACCGCAACCGGCGCCGCCGGCCACTTCGCGCCAAGCGCTTTGACCGCCGACGACGACGGCAACCCCGCCACCACAACCAACAACGGTACAGGCAAGCTCGAAAAGGTGTTCATCGTCACCCCGAACTTCAGCTCCCTGTTCGACGGCCTCGAAATCTGCGACGTCATAGCAAACAGCCTCGACGAAATCCTCGCCGGTCTTGACAAGCTTCTCGGATGGATCGAGGACGGCCTTAACGAGATCGTTTTCAACACCGACCTTCCGCTCGTCGGTAAGGGCCTCAAAGGCGCCGCCAATTTCATCAGCGACTTCAGAAACGGCCTCCTCCGTGAGCTCCGGGAAGAGATCGACGCCGCCGGCGGCAACGGCCTCACCGCAATGGAAAATGCCATCAAGAAAGCCCTCTGGAATTCGCTCGGCCCCGGCGGTCTCAACTGGCTCGTTGATTACGAAACAGGTGATCCTCTCGACGTCTCCGCCGGTTTCAGCCAGCTCGATGTCACGTTGGATTGCGAGACCGGCCTCAAAGTCAACATCCGCATCGCCAAGTCAGTCGCTCTCCTCGACACCACGCAGAACCCGATAGACTTCGATATCGGTGTGCCCGGCTTCGGCCTCGAGGTCGATGGAAACGTTGTCGTGTCGCTCGGGTTCGATCTCAAGTTCGGCTTCGGCGTCGATCTCACAAACGGCTTCTATTTCAACACCTCTGCCCCGGCCTCGGATCCCGAGCTGAAAATCTACTTCCGTGCCGAAATACCCGGCCTTCACGCCGCCGGCCAGTTGCTCTTCCTCCAACTCGACGTGATGGATGACACCAACTCGCCGAGTTTCTTCGAAGGCGCATTCGAGGTCGATCTGGCCGATCCCAACCACGACAACAAATTGACCATGGCCGAGTTGTTCTCGAGCGGCACGAGATTCAAAGATATCATCCACGCCGTTCTCGGAGCCGAGGCCGATGTAAACCTCAACCTCATCGCAAGCTTCGGCGGGAACACCGCGTTCCCGCGCGTGCTCGCCGATTTCCACCTCGGCTGGACGTTTGACACCAACCAGGGCGCAGGCGATCCCCAGATCGCATTCACAAACATCCGCCTCGATCTCGGCACATTCATTTCGGATTTCCTCGGGCCAATACTCAAGGAAATCCGCAAGGTCACAGAACCCGTTCAGCCAATCATTGACATCGTAACCGCACGGCTGCCGGTAATCTCAGACCTCGCAGGCCAAACAATAACCCTGCTCGACCTCGCCGAGGTCTTTGGCCTCCTCGAACCTTCGACTGTGGACTTCATCCAAGGCGTCCTCGACGTCGTCAAGCTTATCAACAAACTCGAAGGCCTCGGCGAAGGCACAATCTTGATCCCATTCGGGTCATTCAATCTCCTCGAAGGTTCAGACGGGCGCCGCACCAACATCCAGGCCCTCGAAAACATCGCTGGGCGTACAATGGATGACATCGCCACCATGGCCGCCGCAGCAACCTCGTCCGGCGCCAGTTCGACTTATACCTCCGCTGTCTCGAGCTTCGCCAGTGATGTCGGCAGCCTTAAGAACTTCAGTATCCCAATCTTCGACAACCCCGCCGAGCTGTTCAACCTTTTCATCGGCGAGCCCGTCCGGCTCATCGAGTGGCGAATGCCAACATTTAAGTTCAAGTTCACTTACACCCAGAAGATTCCCATCTATCCGCCTCTATACGCCCAGTTCGGTGGCACCATCGGCGCAGATATCAATATCGGATTCGGCTACGACACCTACGGCATCCAGAAATACATCAGCTCCGAAGACAAGAATTGGGTCGATATCCTCGACGGATTCTACGTGCTCGACTTCGATGCCAGCGGCAACGAGCGGCCCGAGCTGCGCCTCTACGGCGAATTGTTCGCCGGCGCTTCAATCAACCTCGTCATCGTTGAAGCCGGCGTCAGAGGCGGCCTCGGATTCGAGCTGACCTTCGACCTCAACGACGTCAATGATGATGGCAAAGTGCGTGTCAGTGAAATCATCGCCAACGCCCAGCAAGACCCGCGCTGCATCTTCGATATCGCCGGCAGAATCTACCTGTTCCTCGAAGCATTTCTGAAGATCGATCTGTTCTTCTTCAGCATAGACAAGACATGGCGATTCGCCGAAATAACACTCTTCTCCTTCGAAATCACCTGCCCGCAACCGGTGTTGGCCGAATTCTCCGGCACTGACCTCCTTATCAACATCGGCAAGCGCGCCCCCGACCGCCTCGAAATCGATACCACCGACGGCTCTGAAACGTTCATCATCAAACACACAGGCGGCACCGCCGGCGACGAAACCGTCGAAGTCCAGTGGGCCAACTACAAACAAACCTTCGAGCATGTCGGCCGTATCGTTGTCCCGGATGCAGGCCAGGGCGACGATTACCTCGATTTCCGCGGCGTCCTCTCGACAGTCGAAGTCCACGGCGGCCCCGGCGACGACACAATCTTCCTCGGCGATGGCAAAGACTCGAAAGCTTTTGGCGACGACGGCAATGACACAATCACAGCCAGCTCGAACACCGATGTCACAGGCGTCGAAATCCATGGCGGAGCCGGCAATGACATCCTCGTCGCCGGCCCAACCGCCATCAAAATCTGGGGTGACGCCGGCAATGATACCATCACCGGCAGCCCCGAAGCCGATGAGCTCTACGGCGACGACGGTACCGGCACAAGCTCCGATGGCAATGATACAATCGACGCCGGCGACGGCGATGACTTCGTCTGCGGCGGTCTCGGCAACGACACAATCGAAGGCGGCCCGGGCAATGACTGGATCCGCGGCGACGGCGGAAATGATATCATTCGCGGCAGCCGCGGTGACGATATCCTCGAAGGTGGCCCTGGCGACGACAAGCTCTACGGCAGTTCGGGCAATGATCTCCTGCTCGGTGGCGCAGGCAGCGACTGGGCCAACGGCCACGGCGGCATCGACCTCCTGGTCGGCGATGATGACCCCGCGAACCCAATTACCATAAATGGCCTTCCAATTACCCAGTCAAACCTCGTAGCAATCCGCGCCGTAATAGCCGCCATCCCCACCAACGGAATCACAGTTCGCAATATCCCGGGTGGCACCAGCTCTGCCGTCGGCAACGATATCTTGATCGGCGGTGGTAATGTTGATGTCCTCTTCGGCGGCCCGGGCAACGATTTCCTCTACGGCGGCAATTTCCTCAACAACGGCGAAACTGAACCAATCGAAGAGGACGACAACGACTTCTTCGACGGCGGTCCGGGCGACGACACAATATTCGGCGATGATTCAATGGGCAAAACCGGAGACCGCGACACCGGCATCGCCATACAATCCGCAATCTTCTTTGACCTGAACAAGAATGGCATCAAAGACGCCGATGAACTCGGTTTCGGCGGAGTCACAGTCACCCTTTACCGCAATGATAATCTGTTTATCGGCGAAACCAAAACCGATGTGGACGGATCATTCAAGTTCACCGGCCTCGACCCCGATCGCTATTACATGACCTTTAGTTCCGTCGCCGGCATGAACTTCATCACCCAATTCGGCGGCAGCGCCCCGGATGCCGAATCCGCCTCCAACGACAGCGATGTTTACCCGACCGGACCGCTCAAAGGCCGCACGCCAGACTTCCAGCTCACTTTCGATGAAACTGAACGTAACGTCACCGCCGGCTACGAAGGCGACCCGCTCGTCTCAATCAACGATGTCTCCGTTGCAGAAGGCAATTCAGGCCAAACCACGGTCACGTTGACCGTCACGCTTTCAGGTCCCCAGCGTACAACCGTCACCCTTGATTACCGCACCGAAGACGGCAACGATCCCGTAGATCAATACCGCAACGCCACCGCCGCCTCGGGCGATTACATCGCCACATCCGGTACGCTCACGTTCGCACCCGGAGAAACCAGCAAAACCATCAACGTCGTCGTGCTTGGCGACGTAACCTATGAGCCGCATCAGCAGTTCCGTGTCATCCTCTCAAATCCCTCCACGGGCATCAAATTGCCGGCCACACCGGAAACAACCGCACTGGTCACGATTACCAATGACGACCCCGTACCGGCAATCTCGATTGCAGATTATGTTCCGCCCTCGACGCTCCTCGCAAACGGCCAGCGTGTTTACATTGTCCCGGAAAACACAACCGCTGAATTCATCGTCTCACTTTCGAACCCAAGCGAGTACGAAATCAGCGTGTGGTACCTCGTGGATTCCGACTACAGTTGCGCTTGCGGCGAAAACCCGGCAAAACCCTACCCGGCGTTCAGCGACGGCGATTACGTCCAGCCCGCCCCTGCCAAAATCACATTCAAGCCGGGCGAAATGTTCAAGAGCGTCAAAGTCCAGTACAGAGACGATGACCTTGATGAACCTGACGAACGAATCTACGTCGATCTTTTCAACCCCGCTTACGCCCGGATCAACGACGGCCGCGCTTACGGGATAATCCCTGACGACGACAAACCGGTCAGCGTTTCCATACACAAGCCGGGCGAACCACTCGTGTTCTCAACAACAGTTGACGAAGGTGATTGGGGTTACACAAGTGTCTCCATCGAGCTCAGTCTCTCGAAGGTCAGCGGCCACAAGATCACCGTCTCTTATGCCACCTCGCCCGGCACAGCCGTCGAAGCCGTTTACAAAGATGACCCCGGCAACGGCCCCGATTACGAGCCCAACCCAAACGACTCGATGCCGGAAAGCCAGCAAACCATAGTCTTCGAGCCCGGTGAGCTCAGCAGGACCATCAGGGTTAAGGTGTTTGGCGACACACGACGCGAGCCCGACGAAATCTTCTTCGTCAACCTGATCAACGCGGACAACGCCGACATCGCCGCAAACCCGCCCCTCGAGAGCAACCATTACACTATCACAATCAAGAACGATGATTCGTTCACCCACGATGTCGGCCCGTGGAGCGTCTTCTTTGGCAGCCTTGGCTACGAAGTGCAGGAGCCTGACTCGGGAGTCGCATACGCCAACATCACCATCCACCGCACCCCGGGCAGCTCACAGCCCGTCGCAGTTTTCTACACCACAAACGGCACCGCCACAGCCGGCGCCGATTACGGCGCGCTCTTCCGCCAACTTGTTTATTTCGCCGGCAATGAAACCACCAAGGTCGTGCGCATACCAATATACGCCGATGATCTGTCCGAAGGCGACGAAACGGTGTTCTTGTACCTCCGCAACCCAACCGGCGGCAACGTCCGCGCCGCACCTGACACCGCAACCTTGACCATACACGATGCCGACGTCCCCGTAGTTTCCGTTCATGCACCTGTGCTGGGTGTTTTCTACGACGACGTCGATAAGGTCTGGAAACTCGTTCGCGGTGTCAACGAGGGCACTGGCGCTGGCTCAACCACCGCACAGTTCACAATCAGCCTCGATAAACCCGCCCCGCCCGGCGGCGTAACGGTTGACTGGGCAACTGTCCGCAGCACCGCACTCGCAGCCTACGATTATACCTCGGCTTCCGGCACAGCCTTCATCCCCGAAGGTGACACAAACACAACTGTCGATGTGACCATCACGCGCGACGCAGAACCGGAATTGACCGAGCAATTCTACCTGCGCCTCAGCAACCCGGTCCGCGCCACTCTCTCAGAGAAAAAATCCATCGCCGCATGCCCAATCTACGATGACGATCTTTATCCGGTCGAAGGGATGGTTTTCTACGATACAAACGGCAACGGTTTCCTCGACATCGGCGAAAAGGGCATCGCTGATGTTTCTGTGACAATCACATGGACGGAAAATGGCGTCCAAAAGCAAACCACCGTCAAGACCGGCAAAGGCGCCAACGCAGGTAAATACACCGCAAACGTCCACCTTGGCCAGGTTTCGATCTCCGTCGATGGCACCACCGTTAAATCACCATACCAGGATGAGTCATGGCCGCTCCTAACTTTCCCGCTCTTCGGGTCCGGGTCCTACACCACCACGACAAACAATGAAGTCCAGACAGAAAGGTTCGACGGTGTCTCCGGTATATCGCCATTTACACCGGTCGGTTACAAGAACAGCTTCAGTCTCACTCTCCCCGAAAAAGCCAAAGCAGTCGGGCGCGGCGGCACCGACGACACAATCTTCGGCGGACCGGGCAACGACACCATTGACGCCGGCGCAGGCGACGACCACGTCATCGGCGGACACTGGCAAACTGCGACCGACACAAACATGCCCGTCAACAAAACCGCTTACGACGCGACCGTCGTAACTGTCACAAAAGACACCGACCTGCACGCTGTCTATGGTCTGCCTGCCGGAACCCAGCTCCACCCCATTTACGATAGCGGCCCGGTCTTTTCCGTCACACCTCAATTGTTCCCGGGCTCGATCAGCGGTGAAATCTGGCTCGATAAGAACGGCAACAACGTCCAGAACGCTGCCGACACTTTGTTCACTGAAGGCGTGCTCGTGGTCCTCCTCGACGCAGTCGGCAACCCTGTCAACGCTGTCTTCTCGACCGACGGCAAATACTCGTTCACAAACCTCTTTGTGGACCCAGACCACCCAACCGCACAAACCAAATACGTGGTGCAGTTCGAGCTCCCCGACGGCTACACGTTCGTCGAACCCAACCAGGGCGACCCCGATCCTGACAAAGACACCACCGGAACAGACAGCGACGCCGAATTCGTCAATCGCACCCGCGCGATCGCAATCAGCGCAGCGTCCCCGACAAAATCATCAATCGATGCCGGCGTCATCTCGACCAGCGCTCTGATCCTTGGCAGCACCTATCAGTTCAACCGCGGCACATACAGCGTCTCGGAAGTGAAACCAGGCTACGTCGAAATCATTGTCACCCGCAAAGATACTTCCGTGCCCGGCGTCGTTGTGGTCAAAACCCATGACGGTACAGGTCCAAACGGCGCAAAATCGTCACCTGACACTACCCGCAACTACGAAGCCACAACCGCAATCCTTGTTTTCGACATCGGTGAACAGGTCAAAACGCTTCGCATCCCTGTATTCAACCGCCAGCTTGGATTCACCGAATTCCGCTATTTCACCCTAACTCTAAACGACGCCACAGGCAGACCCTACGACACCGCCACCGTGTACATCGTCGGTGAGGCAAACCCGACCATCACAGACGACGATAATATCCAGGGCGGCGCCGACTGGGACATCATCCTTGGCGACTCTGGTAACATCCCCGGCTACGCTGTAGTCGCTGAATACGCCGATATCGGAGCCCCGGCCAAGCTCGGTCACATCCGCCTCTTCGGCGGCCCCGGCAATGACACCATCGACGCCGGCATCGGCGCAGATTACATCGATGGTCAGTTGGGCGACGATGTCCTCGCCGGCGGCGACGGAGTCGATATCGTAATCGGCAGCCTCGGCGACGACAGAATCACCGTCGGTCAGGGCGACGACGATATCCGCGGCGACCACGGAAAAGATACCGTCGTTTCCGTCCGCAGTGTGCCGGGCATCGTGTTATCCCCAACGTCCCTTGTTCATCAGCAAATACAGCTCGGCTCGTATGTCACACTGAATGAACACATTCTCCACGATACCTTCGAAGTGGCAGAGCTCACCGGCGACAGCCAGGCCAACCGCTTCGAACTACAGAACTGGACCACCACAGCTTTCATCGCCGGCGCAGGCGGCAAAGACACCCTCGTCGCTGAAAGCAACACCGACATGATTCTCAAGGATGCGTCCATGTACGAAAAGATTGTGTTCGCTTTCCTCTATGGTTTCAGAAAAGACGCCTCGATCAACCTGCCAACAGGCGTCACTTATCACCTCAGTTCCCTCGAAAACGTCATCCTTGCCGGCGGCGCTGCTTCCAACACAATCAACGCCGCAGGTTATTCCCGACCAGTAACGTTCGTCGCAACCCCGGGCAATGACACCTACATCGGCGGTTCAAGCAACGATACCTTCAAGTTCGTCGCAGATTCACCTCTCGATACCATAACCATAACCGGAAACGGCGGCGCCGACACTCTCGATTTCACTGACACCGCTTCTGGACTCATCGTTCACCTTGAAACCCTCAATTCCTCTCAGAATATAAACGGCAACCTCACACTCATACTCAAGGATTACATCGAGAATGTCACAGGCGGCTCTGGCAATGACAAACTCTACGGTAACGCCCTCGATAATGTCCTGATCGGCGGACCCGGCGATGACCTGCTCGCTGGCGGTCCCGGCAGCGAAATTTATGTCTTCGATACCGATGTCGCATGGGGCATGGAAACCATCGTCGAGCAAATGTCCGATTCGGGAACCGATGTCCTCGATTTCTCGCCCACAACCAGCCAACGAATCAACCTCAACATGGGCATTCTCGACGCTTTCCAATCCGTCAACCTCAATCTCCAGCTCAAGCTTGTGGGCGAAGGCATCGAGGAGGTATTCGGTGGTGCACTCGACGACATCATCCGTGGCAACGGCAACAACAACATCCTCCACGGCGGCGCCGGTAACGATCTCCTCGATGGCAAAGGCGGCGACGATATCCTCGACGGCGGACCCGGCAACGATACCCTCATCGGCGGCGAGGGGACAGACACAATTGATGGAGCCGCAAACGCCAATTTCACACTCACAAACAGAAAGCTCGTCCGCGGAACCGAAGAAGATTCGCTCGACAGCATCGAAATCGCCAATCTGACAGGCGGCTCCGGTGCAAACTCTTTCACCCTGACAGGCTGGACCGGCACCGGCTCGATCAATGGCGCTGGCGGAATTGACACCATCATATGGGAAGCAGACGCCAATTTCGTTCTCACCGACGCTTCGGTAGAAATGACCATCGGCGCCACTTCGACGTCGATGACCCTGTCTTCAGTCGAACGCGCAACTCTGGTCGGCGGCCAAAGCGCCAACACCCTGAACGCATCCGGCTTCTCCGGCCGAGCCACACTCATCGGCAACGAGGGCAACGATACCCTCATCGGCGGTTCCGGCGCAGACATCCTCCGAGGCGGCCCCGGCAATGACGCCCTCACCGGCAACCGCGGCAATGACATCCTGGACGGCGGTGCCGGCGACAACTCGATCTCTGAAGATCTTTCCGCTGCCACATGGAACGTCAGTTTCGTTCTCCAAAACAACCTCCTCTTCATCACGCAACACGACCCAGCACCCTTCCCAACCGACGACTCAATCACCGAGGTCGATACGCTGATCGGAATCGAAACCGCCAGCATCATCGGCAGCTCGAAAAACGACAGTTTCGACGTCAGCGGCTGGACCGCAGGCTCCCTTGTCATTCAGGCCGCCGGAGGCAACGACACCGTTAAACTCAACATCCCATCTCCCAAAGACCCCTCTCAACACGGCAGCTCAGCAACAATCACCAATTCCGGCGTCACATTCACCAACAGCGAGAGCTTGATCTTCTTCGACTCGGTCGAACAGGCCATCATCACCGGCACCGCCGACGATGACACCATCGATGCTTCGGCCTTCACAGGCACTGCGTTGATCTACGGCAAAGCCGGCAACGACATCATCATCCCCGGCCCAGGCGCCAACTGGCTCGAAGGCGGCGACGGTAATGACACCTTCATCTTCCTCCAAGACGGTCAGGCTGGAATGGACATCAACGTGGTTGTAGGCGGCAACTCCGACGGCTCCGACAACGGCATCGATACGCTCGATTTATCAGTATTCTCCCTCGACCTCACAATCGACCTCAGCATCCTCGGCGCCACACAGACTGCCGCCACAGATGAGTTGCTGCTCTATTTCGTCCTCCCGGACATCGAAAACATAATCGGTGGCGCAGGCGACGACATGCTCATCGGGAATGACCTCGACAACACGTTTACCGGCGGGCCGGGCGAAAACTTCATCCATGGCGCCGGCGGCAAAAACACAATCGTAGAAACCGCTGACACCGACTTCACACTCACCGACACCGAGATCACCATCGCAGGCGTCTCGACAACCCTCTTCAACATCCAGAAGGCTGTCCTCACCGGCGGTCCATCTGATAACAGCATCGATGCCTCGGGGTTCACCGGCCAAACAACGTTGATCGGCCTCGGTGGCAATGATTTCTTGAGCGGCGGCGCCGGTGCAGACACGCTCATCGGCGGCGCCGGCGACGACATCCTCAGCGGCAACGCAGGAAATGATGTTTACCAGTTCAACGTGGACGAACCGCTCGGTGCGGATTTCATCCTTGAATCGCCCGGCGCCGCCTTCGGATCAGACACGCTCGACTTTTCACCATCCACAACCTCTGGCGTGACCATCGATCTCTCGCTGACCACCCAACAAACCGTCCATCCAACAAATCTCAAGTTGACCCTTTCGGATGCCACTTCCATCGAGCGGTTGATCGGAACAGCCAACCCAGACATCCTGATCGGTAACAGCGTCGATAACATCTTCGTCGGCGGGCTCGGAGATGACACAATCATCGGCAACGGCGGCGCCCACGATACCATCTGGGAAACACGCGACGCCAATTTCAAGCTCAGTGACGCCTCCCTCCAGATCGGTGCTGAATCCGACACTCTGATTGACATCCACAACGCCATATTGGTCGGCGGCAAATCCAACAACATCATCGACGCCACCGAGTTCTCAGGCGTTGCATGGCTGTTCGGAATGGACGGCAACGACACCCTCTATGGTGGCAGTGGCGACGACATCCTCGTCGGAGGCAACGGCGACGATACACTCCGTGGCAACGGCGGCAACGACAACCTCAGTGGCGGCCGCGGCAACGATGCTTACATCTTCGATCTCAGCTTCGATCAGGGCAAAGATACGCTCCTCGAATTGCCCCTCGAAGGCTACGCCGACACTCTAGTCGGAATCGGACTGAGCGGCCTTGTTGTGGACCTCCACACCGCCGCCCCACAAAACTTCCCCAATCTCGAACTGACTCTCCTGCTTCCATCCACGGTCGAGTTCTCTTTCTAAACATGCCGTATGCCTGACACCAACTCACTTCAAACACTGCAATCGAATCAATGCGCCGCGCAAAGCGGTTAAGCCGGCCTATGAAAGCCAAGCACAAATTTGTTTTCCCCGCAGTGCAATTCCCACCGCTCTTGGCAGCAGGCATCGCCTTGCTCCTCCCCAGCACTGCACTCTCACAAACCCAGGCGCTCGACTTCGGCGACGCCCCATCTCCCTACCCAACCACACTCAAAGACAACGGCGCTTACCACACAATCGCCGGCCCAAAACTCGGTTCCCTGGTCGATTCCGAAAGTGACGGTCAACCAACCACTGCAGCCGATGGCGACGACAAGAACCCAATCCGCGCCGCCGATGACGAAGACGGCGTCGCATTTCTCACCCCGCTTGTCCCCGGCCAAACCGCGCAAGTCCAAATCGTCTTCGGAGGAAAGTTCGATCGGGCGTTCCTCGATGCATGGATCGATTTCGGCATCGATGGCAGTTGGGCAGACGTAGGCGACCAGATTTTCGCAGGTCAAACAGTAACACTCGGCACCCAGACATTCACTTTCTCCGTTCCCTCAACCGCAAAACTGGGCACAACCTACGCAAGGTTCCGCATCAATTCCCGGGAAAAACTCGGGTTCCGTGGCCCCGCCCCAGACGGTGAAGTCGAGGATTACATGGTCACCATCAGTCGCCGGCTCTTGGACTTCGGCGATGCCCCCGCCCCATACCCGACAACCCTAAAAGACAACGGCGCGCGACATTCTCCGGGAGGGCCGCGCCTCGGCACCCAACTCGATACCGAAGAAGACGGTCAGCCGGATGCCAACGCTCTCGGCGACGATAATAGTCCTCCCGGCAACAAAGACGACGAAGACGGCGTCGTCTTCCTGACTGCTCTCTCCCCGGGCAAAGAAGCCCAGGTCCAAATTACCACCTCGGGCAGTTTCGACCGCGCTCTGATCGACGCATGGATCGACTTCGACGCCAACGGTAGTTGGGCACAGTCAGGTGAACAGATATTCATCTCCAAGTCCGTCGCCCCCGGCGTGAACCTCCTCTCGTTCACAGTCCCGGAGAACGCCAAGATCGGCACCACGTTCGCCCGCTTCCGCATCAGCATAAATGGGAAACTTAATTTCACAGGTGAAGCCGATAACGGTGAGGTCGAAGATTACATGGTCACAATCACTCGCCCGCGTTACGACTTCGGCGACGCTCCGTCTCCGTACCCAACCACTCTCAAAGACAACGGCGCTCGGCATACACCCGCCGGCCCTCGACTCGGTCCCCAACTCGATGCCGAAGAAGATGGCCAGCCCGATCCCGAAGCACTCGGCGACGATAAAAACCCGCCCGACCTCCCAGATGATGAGGATGGTGTCGTATTTATGACCCCTCTCTACGCCGGCCAGCAGGCCCAGGTCCAAATAACCGCCTCGGGCAGTTTCGACCGTGCTCTGATCGATGCATGGATAGACTTCAACGCCAACGGCAGTTGGGCCGACGCAGGCGAGCAAATCTTCACCTCCCAGTCAGTCACAGCAGGTGTCAACCTCCTTGCGTTCACTGTGCCGGCAAGTGCCAAAGCAGGCCAAACTTTCGCCCGATTCCGCATCAGCATGTACGGTAAACTCAGTTTCGTCGGCGAAGCCAGCAACGGCGAAGTCGAAGATTACAAGGTCAATATCGAGCAACCATTCGACTTCGGTGACGCCCCTGCTCCATATCCGACTTTGCTCAAAGACAACGGCGCACGCCATACTTACGTCCGCGATCATAACCTCGGCCAGCGAATAGACCTCGAACCCGATGGCCAACCGTCCGCCGCCGCCGACGGCGATGATATACATCCCACCCCTGACGCCGACGACGAAGACGGCGTTGTGTTTCCAAGCCCCGTTGTCGCCGGACGCACCGCAACCGTCCAGGTAACCGCATCGCGCGCCGGCCGTTTGTACGCATGGATCGATTTCAACCGAAATGGGTCATGGGCTGATCCCGGCGAAAAAATCTTCGCAGGCACCGCTCTCGTCGCAGGACCCAACACCCTGACCTTTAACGTCCCGCAAAACGCTGTCACCGGCAGAACCTACTCGCGTTGGCGATTCACCGTTCAGGGCTCTGACCTCGACTTCGTCGGCCTTGCCCCGGACGGCGAGGTCGAAGATCACCTTGTATCAATCATCACCGACCGTGAACGGTGTGACCTGGGTTGCATCGGGCGCGAGTTTTGGCTCGCGTTCCCCGGCAATTACGCGCCAGACCCGGCAAACCCGCCTCGACTCAGTCTCCATGTCCACGGGCTCCCGGGCACAACCGGCAAGGTAATCATCGATTCTCTTGGATTCAGCACAAACTTCACCATTCCCGCGAGCCGCATGGCCGTTGTTCAACTCCCACGCCAGGTCGAGCTCGGCGATTCCAACGACGAGATAACCAAAAAAGGCGTTTACCTGATCGCATCCGACGATGTCGGTGTCACCGCGTTCAACCACGCCCGGTACACTACCGACAGCTACCAGGCACTCCATACCTCTGTTATAGGCACACGTTACGTCGTCATGGCCTACGGAAACGTTCTCACAGATGTTCCGCTTCTCAACGGCACACAGTTCGCCATCGCCGCTGCCGAACCCGACACAGTCGTGACCATCATCCCGTCGGTCACAACTGGCGTCCACCCGGCGCATGTCCCATATGAGCTGCTCATGCAGCCCGGCGAAACTTATCAGCTCCGCAACACAGACGAAGCCCCGGCCGATCTCACAGGCACCCTGATCAAATCCGATAAGCCAATCGCTGTATTCGGAAGCCATCTCTGTACAAGCGTTTCGTCCAGCAACTTCTGGTATTGCGATCACCTTGTCGAACAACTCCTGCCGGTCAACACATGGGGCAACGACTTCTACACCGCGCCACTGGCAACGCGCTCGGGCGGCGATGTCTTCCGAGTTCTTGCCGCCTACAACGCCACGACCATCACCGTCAACGGAGTCGCCGTCGCAAATCTCAACCGCGGCCAATTCCACCAGATGTCACTGACCGCCGCTTCCAGAATCTCAGCTTCAAAACCCGTCCTCGTCGCCCAATTCGCCAACAGCTCCGATTACGATGGCGTTGTCAATGCCGACCCGTTCATGTCCCAGGTCCAAGCCGTTCGCCATTACACCACCGCTTACCTGTTCTCGACGCCAACAAATGATTTCCCCACCAATTATCTCCAGATAATCTCGCCGACTGCAGCCGCCGGCAGCGTCCGCCTCGACGGCGTCGTAATCGGCGCAGCCAGCTTCTCTGCAATACCCGGCACGACATACTCATTCGCCCGCGTGCCCGTAACTGCCGGGTCCCACATCGTCAGCGGCGATCAGCCTTTCGCCGCTTCCGTGTACGGCTGGGCAGAATATGATTCCTACGGTCATCCCGCCTGCTTCTACTTCGGCGATGTTGCCGGCCCGCAGATCGCACCTGCCACATCTGCATTCACCGATTCCGTCAACAATTACCCCAACACGCCCGGCCAAGCCCCTGTCCCAAGTATCACCGCCGGAGCTCAAATAACCGACAATTGCTCGCCTGAGGTTGGCAAACCAACACAGGACCCGCCCCCTGGCACTTTGCTCGGTCCTGGCGTTCACAAACTCACTATCGCCAGCACGGACCTCACAGGCAACGAGGGTGAAGCAACCGTACTGTTTACAGTCCTTGATCCGTCCCCGGTCGTAATCACCTGCCCCAAAGACATCGTTGTCAATTGTACCACCAACGGTGGCGCATTCGTCGAATTCACCGTGACAGCCCGGACGACCTACGACACAAACGTTGCGGTTGTCTCGACGCCTTCATCCGGCAGTTTCTTCCCAGCAGGTGCCACTACCGTCACCAATGTCGCTACAAGTCTCGCCGGCCAATCCAACACGTGTTACTTCACTGTTACCGTCGTTTGCGAGAAGCTTGTCAGGACCAAGCTCACTCCTTCCGGCATCGAATTAACATGGCCCGGCAAAGGCACATTGCTGCGCGCTTCAACCTTGGGCGGCGCATGGACACCGGTCGTCAGTAACGTCACGTCATACATCGTCGTTCCCGCCGGAAGGGAAAGCTACTTCCGCGTAAGATATTGACGCGGCTCTGCTTCATGCCGACCATCAAATCTTGGTAAAACTGGCTTTTGCACGCAGAACAGCGTGCAAGTTCATTTCCCGACTTTGCCGGTGCTTGTTCCGAAACACGGGTTGCTTGTTCCTTTCAATTGTCTGACGGGGCACAAGAATTCGTGGATGTGAGAGCAGGATCAACGTTTCCCTTGAAGGTCGGGCACAATACCCTGAGAAAGCCTGCCTGCCGCCTTGGAACGGAACCTCGCCGACAGGACTGGTCCGGTTTGCCCCTGCGGAACCAAGTTGGGGCGTTTGGGCGCCCTATTATGGGGACAGACACGATGTCCGTTATACTGATCAGGAAGGTTCAACGTCCAACGCTGAACTCTCAACGTTGAATAGGGTGACCGAAAAGACGGATGGTTGGCAGGATATGGGGACAGACACGATGTTTGGGCGGTCGGCGGTGCAAATAGAGGGACAGGCACGATATTTCGCCCGAGCTGCCGGAGTTCCCACACGCCGGAACCCAGCCAAGCGCCGGTCTGGCGGTCCAGACCGGCTGCGGCACCCAGATATGGGGACAGACACGATGTCCGATGTGCCGATCAGGAACGTTCAACGTGGAACGTTCAACTCTCAACTTTTACCGGGGTGACCGAAAAGGCGCATTGTGGCCGGGATATGGGGACAGACAGGAAATTCGGACGACCAGGCCTTTTGACCCGCCGCACCTCACCAAGCGCCGGTCGGGCGGTCGAGGCCGGCTGCGGCACCCGGATATGGGGACAGACACGATGTCCGGTATACCGATCAGGAACGTTCAACGTCCAACGCTCAACCCTCAACGTTCAATGGAGCGA
>Ga0078972_1007339_pt1 | contig 24636 bp, 19 predicted proteins | sample YelNatPaOPGAMG01_FD_67568 | JGI IMG/M metagenome (GOLD analysis project Ga0078972, IMG submission 67568) | Hot spring thermophilic microbial communities from Obsidian Pool, Yellowstone National Park, USA - OP-RAMG-01 (SPADES assembly) (version 2) | ecosystem: Environmental > Aquatic > Thermal...
ATTTCTTTGGAAGGATTTTTCTTAATTCCATCTCTGTTTGCTCGGGCGTTTTTGTCTTAACCCAACCAAGCCTGTTTGAAATGCGGTGGACATGTGTATCAACACAAATTCCGTAGTCGTCATATGCTTCTGTTATAACGAGGTTTGCGGTCTTTCTTCCAACTCCTTTTATCTTTAGAAGTTCCTCGATATCGTTAGGGACTTTTCCTCCGTATTTTTCTATAATAGTTTTTGCAATTTCCTGGATTTGCCTTGCCTTCCTTTTATAAAAACCAACAGGGTAGATAAGTTTCTCGATTTCTTCAACGCTTAATTTTAAAAGGTCTTCTGGCTTATTTACAACCGAAAAAAGTCTGATTGCCCCCTCTTCTGTTGTTTTGTCTTTTGTTCGAAGGCTTAGAATTGTTCCAATGAGGATTTTAAAAGGGTCAAGTTCTTTTTCTTTTATACGTGTTACAACAGGCACATCAAGGTCTTCTACAAACTTTTCAAGTTTTGGTATAATTTCATCAAAATTATAGTTTTGCATAGTTCTATTATACCAGAAGAATGTTACGAAATTTTTGTAAAAAGGCTTGTTTATAAAATCTCGCTGTAATCTACCTCGATTCCATCCTTAATCTTCTCATAGTAGATGATTTTCACATCGATATGTTCCTGAAGGTGTTTTGTTCGATAACTATCCGGCTTTATGGATACAGGAATATCTCCAATATAACCATCTATTCCTTTTGATTCTTCATCAGGTTCCGCCAATCTGTAGCAATTCGCTCCCTTGATTTCTGCTCCTTTCTTCAGTATAGCTTCTTGGAACTTTAGTCCTACAAAAGTCTTAACAATTACCAAGTCTCGTACCCATTTTTCTACAGCATTTCTATCAATTCCATCTAAGGCACCTTTAAGGTCTTCTATTTTTTGCAGAATCTTGTCGGTTGCATTCTTTATTGCATCAGGATTTTTCTTTAAATACCATTCTTCCCACTCTTCAATTGTTTTTCCTTTGAATTCCTGAATCAGTTCGCTCATTTGTCCTACTACTTTTGGTCTTGTGCCCTGTGCATATTGATTTGCAAGATTAATTAACGGTGCTTCATATTTTGAAAATTCTGGTTCTTTAATACCTGAATATTTTCTTATTTCCTCAACACTTATTTTTACCTTCATTTTTCTCCTTTTTTGGTTAACTCGATTTGCAAGTTTAGAAATTTTTCTTTTAGTTTGTACTCAGTGTTAACATCTACATCAACAAGATCTTTCTTAATCAAATGTGCATTTATGAAAGTCTTGTTCGAGAGATAAACATAACATAACAGATTATTTTCGTTATCAAATTTTATACTGTCAAATTTCAAGAAAACTTTTTGCCCCTTTAAATTTTCATTCATATATTGTATTGCTTCGTTAATTTTTTTGCTTCTGCTTTTTACACCCAATAATCTAATTTTTAATCCTGTATCCAAGACTAATATTTCCGGGGATATAATCTCTTTTACTTTGTGATATATCATTGTTTTCTTATAATCTGAATTATCAATTTTTGAACCGAATTTTAAGGTTTTTGGATCAACTATTCTATCGAATTTCAAAGGATCTGTGAATACATATGGCAATTTTTCGATTTCCTCCTTAAGATCTTTTTTAATGTCCTCTTGTTTTACGATCTCAAAAACCGTTTCCTTAGATCTTGAATTGTCGTTAATTCCAAGTTTCTCTTTTATAATTGGAACGAAATCTTCGTTTATTTCGTAGCCTATGGAATTCCTGTGAAGATTCTTAGCTGCTAACGATGTTGTTCCGCTTCCAAGAAATGGGTCAAGAACTGTCTCACCTACAAAACTGAACATCTTTATAAGACGCCTGGGTAGTTCTTCTGGGAACATCGCTAAGTGTTTGTCTTGTTTTTCCCCTGGAAAATTCCAATGTCCTGCAAAGTACTGTTTCCATTCTTCATCTGTCAATTTCGACAATTCTTTTATTTCCTTGCTTACTCTTGGTGGATTCCCTGGTTTTTTAAAAATTAAAATGAATTCATAGTCTAATTTAATAATTCCGTTTCTTGGATACGGATAAGATCCCATAACAGTGGCACCGCCCGTAGTATTACAGGTGGTTACTTTTTGCCATATAATTGCACCCATATAGTCGAATCCTATACTTTCACAAAATTTTATGATTTCAGTTCTTATAGGAATTACCTTATACCTACCATAATAAACCGAACGTGCAAATTGATCTCCTATATTTACACATAGCCTACAACCTTTATGTAAAACGCGGTAGCTTTCTTTCCAAACAAGATTAAGATTATTTATGTAGTCTTCGTATGAATCATTGAAGCCAATTTGGCCTTCTTTGCCATAATCCTTTAATTGCCAGTATGGTGGGGAGGTTACAATAAGATGAACTGATTCATCCTCTACTTCTTTCATCTGTCTTGCGTCTCCTATAATTATTTTATGCCAAGTTTTCATATTTTTTCCTCATATCATTCTATGTAAACGATCCTAAAATTCCAAACAGCTCCTTATAATAATTATAATGAAAATAACTTCTAATCAATATAATGTGTTAGTTCTTATGTGAATTGCTTCATAATTTTCTAAAAGTTGATAAGATTTTATGAGGGAGGTTTGTTATTGAGAATGTAGAGCAATGATGCTAACTTAAATGTTGCTAAACTTATTTTTCATCTTTTCTTATCTAATTGGTGCTATACCAAACGGATACATAATTTCTAAATCTATCTACCATTTTGATATTCAAAAGCACGAGAGCGGAAATATTGGTGCAACGAATGTCCTTGTAACTTTAGGTATTTTGCCTTCAATTCTAACCTTTATTCTTGATGCACTTGTTGGCTTCCTGCCTGCCTTTCTAACAAAGGAACTAACAAACTCCTTATACATTGCAGCATTGTCCGGGGTAGTTGCAGTTTTTGGGCATGATTTTTCTATTTATATGAAGGGCTTTAAGGGTGGAAGAGGTGTTGCAACTTCTTTTGGGGTTGGGTTAGCAATTGTTCCGAAGGCAACTTTTCTTTCGCTTTTTGTGTTTGTTGTAACGGTTGTATTGACACGCTATGTTGCAGTAGGGTCAATTTTAGCGATTCTCCTTAATCCAATATTCGTCTACCTTCTCTATAAGGACATCTATCTCTCTTTTGCGCCAGTTGTAATCGGAATTATCATAATTATCTCACACAGGAAGAATATTATAAACCTTATTACAGGAAATGAAATTAGGGCTGAAATAAAACTCATAAAAAGAAGAAATTGACTTTTTGAAATTTTCGGTATAATGGAATTATAATAAATCTAAGGAGGAATTTATGGCAAGAAGGGGTAAAGTAAAGGTTTGGCTTATTGTAGTCCTTATTCTGGTTGCTTTAATTGGTTTTGTTGTCTATTCATTTACTGCAAAGGCAAGAGATTTGGGGGTCAGATATACCGAGAAAGACCTTCAAAGCATGCTTAAAAAAGCAAAAATGGACTTTGGAAAACCACCAACATCTGGTTCAAGGAGTGATTATACTTACAAATGGACAGGCAAGGTAAGGGCAAATGCAGTTTACACGCAGGAAGAAATTACTGCATGGCTTAATCTGGATATGCCTTCTTATGTCCCTTACAAAAATGTCCAGATAAAGTTAAATAAAGATGGTACTATTGAAGCAAGCGCAAATATCAACTTTAAGGCGTTGGAATATTACTTAACTCCAGAAGAAAGGAAGTATATTCCTTCTTTCATTCCTGCTTCTGCTCCTGTTTACGGAAAGTTAACAGGCTATGTTGAAAATAATGTAGTTCATTTAAAGCCGGAAAGTGTCGTTATCGGCGTAGTTCCTGTCCCAAAGAACTTGCTTACAGAATCAAATGTCTCTTATGTTGAAAGGAAAATCGAATCCCTTCTCTCTCAAATTCCCAATCTTTACATCGAAACCCTGAAGGTTCAGGATGGAAAAATAATCTATAAGGGGACGGAGCCTGCAAAACTTGAGAGGATAAAGAATCCTTAGAAATTACTCTTGCTTTAAAAGCTCTTCTCTTCTTTTCCTGTACTCTATAATTGGTAGGTCTCCCTGGACAAGGTTCTCGTCAATTTTTAGCATTGTCTTTTTCGGAATCTGGGTTTCAACAACTCTTCTATCCTAGTGAGGACGATTCTGTTAAAAGGTATCGACAACTTTGCAATGAGTTTGTCTATGATTTTTGTATTAATTATATCGGTACCGAAGTAAATTTGAACTTTTTTAAGATTTTCGAATGACAAATATTAGATTTGAACTTAATTTCAATAAATGAACAAAATGCCATATAATTTAATCGAAATGGACTACGATGAGATTTTGGTAAAACTTAAAAATACGGAGTATTTGCCGAGTTATGATTTTCTTATTGCGCTTGAGAAAATAATTCTTAAAAGTGATCTACCTGTCCTTGTACACGAACTTGCTGTATTTTCAGGACTTGCCTTGAGGTTTATCTACAATTTTGAGAGACCCCTTATCTATGAGGACATTCCTTACTTTGCCTTCGAACTTAAAAAGTATCTCGGATTTGAATTAAATTCGTTTTCGATAGAATCCTTTGAGAAGATATCCCCGCCTTTTATAATAACTCCTCAGAATGTGCTTGTCATTAATAAAGTCCGGGATTCTTTAATGTGCGAGCACAATTTCGAAAGATTTGAACTTCCGCTTTTCTCGGTTGACCCTTCCTCCTGCATTATAAAGCTTGTAACAAGGAAAGTTGAGAGAGGTGAACTCTATGAGAAATCAAAGTTTACTGATATAATATACGAGGTGCACAATAATTATTATGAGAAAGATGACAAAACCCCTTATCATATTGGGAATCTTGCATTAAAGGCATTTATAAGTGACCTTGGAGATACCTCTAAAGAATCGGAAGATAAATTATCACTTGCTTTAAAAAGAACCATTAGAGATCAACTTTCCGCCCTTTACGGCTTGAGGGTATATCTACTTGGTTACTATCACTTTCTTGGAAATTTAGAACAAAAGATTTTACTTAAGGGTCTAAACGCTTTGGGAGATGCGATCATGTTTTACGGAGAGTTTGAAAGGGTTACAAAAGAAGCCCTTATAAAAAGGCAATTTACAATGGAGGTAAGAAGAAGGGGCATTAACAGTATGAAAAAATTTATTGCAAGTTTTGAACATTTTTTGTATAGTTTAGAGAGATTAATGTGAGGTGGTATCTATGGGAGATTACGGAATTTCAGGGGAAGCAAAACTTTTAAGTATATATGAAGTTGCAAAAAGATTTGATATACCCAGAGATGCAATAAGGCCTTGTGGTGACTATATCGGGAAAATTGACCACAGATTATTGAAGTGGGAGCAAAGGTCACAAGGCAATCTTATCCTTGTAACTGCAATGACGCCGACTCTTCATGGAGAAGGGAAGACAACAACAACAATAGGTTTGACTGATGCATTGAACCTTCAAGGGGACAAGGCAATTGGCGTGATAAGAGAGCCTTCTCTGGGTCCTATTTTTGGCGTAAAGGGGGGTGCAACAGGTGGAGGGCGCGCACAGGTTATGCCCGGGGAGGAGATTAACTTCCTTTTTACAGGGGACATTCCTTCAGTTGAATATGCAAATAACCTCCTTTCGGCGATGATTGATAACAGCATCTATCAGGGAAATCCTCTTCACCTTGACCCTCGAAGGATAAAATTCAGAAGAGTGATGGATATGAATGATAGAGCCTTGAGGCATATAGTTGTTGGGCTTGGTGGTATTGATGGCGGTATGCCACGAGAGGATGGCTTTAATATCACTCCCGCTTCCGAAGTAATGGCAATTTTAGGTTTGTCTATGGATTTGAACGATCTCAAGGAAAGGCTTTCGAAGATCTATGTAGGGTTAACCTATGAAAGGACGCCTGTCTTTGCAAGGGACTTGAAGGCAGAAGGTGCAATGGCAGTTATTTTGAGAAATGCAATAAATCCGAACCTTGTCCAGACTCTTGAAAATAACCCTGTATTCATTCATACAGGACCTTTTGCAAATATTGCCCACGGCAGTCCTTCGTTAATTTCTATAAAACTTGCCCTGCAATACGCAGACTTTGTTATCGTTGAAAGTGGATTTGGGACAGACCTTGGCGGAGAAAAATTCATTGACATTGTTTCAAGACTGGGGAATTTTGATATATCTCTTGCAGTCATTGTTGCTTCTATTCGTGCATTAAAATACCATGGTGGGCAAAAAGAGGAAAATGTTGAAGATATTATTGCAGTTTCAAAGGGTTTTTCAAATCTTGAAAAGCACATCGAGAATATGGAGACTTTTGGTGTGAATGTTGCTGTTGCTGTAAACAGGTTCCCGAAGGATACAGAAGAGGAAATAGAGACACTGAAAAGATTACTTGAAAGGAAAGGTATACCGTATGCAATTTCTGAAGTATATGAAAAGGGTGGTGTGGGAGGAATAGCGCTTGCAAAAGTCGCAAGAGAATATGCCCGACCTAAAAAGGCAAGTTATCTTTATAACCTCAATGAGTCCCTGAAAGATAAGATTTATAAAATTGCAACTGCTATGTACGGGGCAAGAGATGTGATATATACAGAAGAGGGAGAGAGGGATTTAAAAGAGATTTCAAAATTGGGAATGGATAATCCATTTATTTGTATGGCAAAGACTCAGACCTCTCTTACGGATGACCCGAAGGTATACGGAAGGCCCGGAGATTTTACTGTGACAGTGAAAGAGGTCCATCCTCTTATGGGTGCAAATTTTGTTGTGCCTGTCCTTGGAAAAATTAACACAATGCCTGGACTTCCAAAGGAGCCACTTGCAACAAAACTTGATATAGATGAAAATGGTAATATCGTAGGATTGTAATGTACATAGAGAGTATTGAGATTTACGGCTTCAAAACATTTGTAAATAATACAAAGTTCGTCCTGTCGGAGCATATTACCTGTATTGTAGGACCAAATGGGTCTGGAAAGAGTAATATTGTGGATGCAATAAGGTTTCTTTTTGGAGAAAATAGGCTTTCGCTTCTGCGTGCAGAAGATCTTTCATATCTTATTTTTGCAGGCTCTGGTAATCGCCCACCTTTGAGTGTGGCTTCTGTTAAAGCCATTATCAATAATGAGGATAGGGGTATTAGTTCTGTTAAAACGCCAAGGGTGGTTATAGAAAGAAGGATCTTTAAGGGAAGAGAAAGCAGATATTATATAAACGGAGAGGAGTCAAGTCTCTCGAATTTACTGGAGGTATTTCGTTCCGCCGGTATCTTTGGTATAACGCACGCCATTGTGGGACAGGGGAAGGTAGAGGAACTTGTCCTTGCAAAACCTGAAGAAAAGAAGAATATGATTGATAGGATTGCAGGGATTGAGATAATGAGGAAGAAGAGGGATGAGGCGTCTAAAAAGTTGTATGAAACCGAAGACAATCTGGATAAGGTAAAGAGTATATATCTTAAAGCAAAAGAAGAGTACGAACATACATTGGAGGAGGCACAAAAGGTCCATATTTACTACACACTCCTATCAAAGGAAAAGGAAGTAGAGGGTCGTTTATACTCTTTGAGATTGAAAAGGGTTAAAGATACACTCAATAATCTGAAAATCGGTTTAGATGAGAAGATGAATGAGAGGAACGCAGTCTATGAAGAAATACTTAGGTTAAAGGGGAAATTTGAAGAGGTGCATAGAGAATTTGTATCTACCGAAGAGTTAGTTAAAAGGCTAAAAGATGAACAGTCACAAATACTCTTAAAGAAGGCACAGATAGAAAATAGTATCGAAAATTTGAGAGACCTCCTGGGCATAAAAGAAGGGGAGATGGAAGATCTGAACATTCGTTTTGAAAAACTCGAAAAGACGAAATCTTATATAACTATTGATCTGAACAGAAGAAGAGTTACCCTTAAGGAGTTAGAGAAAGATCTTGAAGAAGTAACTGTTGAAGAGGGGAAACTTAAAATTTCTTTAGAGAATAAAGTTAACGAACTTTTACCACTTGAGGAGGCTTATGAGGCGTTTAAAAAAGCAGTCTCAGAGGTCCAGAATAAGAGAATACAAATTGAAAAGAAAATCAGTGCATTTGAAAGGGAGTTTGAGATAAAGAAGAGAAGAGTGGAGGAACTAACGCAAAAAATTGGAGCACTTGAGGATTTTGATTCGGTTGATACAAAGGCATTAGAAAGTAGACGAGGGGTGTTGAAGGACCGGATTGTTGAATTGCAGGGTGAGATTGGAAGGCTCACAAAAGAGGAAGCGGTTTTAAATTATAGGCTGAATAAATTAGGAAAAGAACCCGAAGAAACTCTCCTGGATGGAGAAGATACACTGAAAAACATGCTCCATATCGATAAGACACCTTCTATTTTAAAGGAATTTCTTGAAGGAGTTGTCGTGGGATCGGTAGAGGAGATTAAAGAAAGAGCGTCGAAAAGATTTTTTATAGATGTGCCTTGTGATGAAAATAATTTTCAGAGGATTCCTGCATTGAAAACTGTTTCGGAGTTGCTTTCTGTGGACTCAAAGTTTCTCACTGGTATCTACTATACAGAGACACTTGAGGAAGGGGTGGAGGCGTTCTCTAGGTATTTTGGCACATTTTACATAAGAGAGATTATAACGGGCGATGGCTTTGTAATACTTTCTCCATTTGAAGTTGAGAGGAAAGAATGTGAAAAAGTTGAGGAGTATGAACATCTTCAAAAGGAAAAAGAGCGCTTTCGAGAGCGGATTTCTGAACTAACGGAGGAATTGAATTCAGTAAAAGGAGAGGAAGGAAAAATAGGGCAGTATATCATCGAGGTTGAAGGGAAAGTAAAAGAAAGAACTGCATATAAAGATGAATATGATAGCCTCAAAAATGAATGTGATACACTTTCTCATATTATTGAGAGCCTAAAAGGGGAATTGAAGGGAGTGCTTGGTTCGTATCCTTCTTTTGATGAAAGCCGCCTTGTCTTTTTGAGAAACGAGATTGATAGGATAAAGGAGGATATAAGAAAGACATCGGTTCGAAGAAGGGAGATAGAGTTAAAGTGCGAGAATGTAGAGCGCGAAATTAAAGAACTGGAAGGAAGGAGCGAAAGCATAGCAAGGGAGTTAAAAGATATTGAAGAGAAGAAGAAACTACTTGAAAGAGAGATGAAAGAAGGGGAGAAAGAGGTTGAAAGAAAAGTGGATTTATTGAACAGTGTTGTATTGAGTTTGAAAGAAATGGAGGAGAAGATAAAGGAGTCGGATAAAAAGTATGAGGCACTGAAGGAAAAGGAAGCAACGATATCTGTTGAGATTGTTAGAAATGAAGACATAAAAGAGGGGATCGAAGGTGATATTGAAAAAATAAAAATCAGTATTGCAAAAGAAGAGGCGAACCTTGAAAACCTTTTAAACGAAATGAAGGAAAAGGACTTAAAAGAGTGCGCAGTTTCAGGTGATATGGATGAGGCAAATCTGAAGGGAGAGGTAATGAAGATTAAAAGGGAGATTGAAAAACTGATGCCCCTTGACTTTACATCTGTTGAGAGGGAGGGTGAGTTGAGGCAGTCTTTTGAAGAGAAAAAGGTCGTCTATGAGGATATAGTGGGTGCAAAGAGGGAACTTGAAAAATACATAAAAGAACTTGATAATACAATAAAGGAAAGTTTTGAACGGACATTTAAGAAGTTAAATGAGGCGTTTAATAACATTTTCCTTGAAATTTTTGAAGGCGGGATGGCGAGTTTGGAGCAGGTTTATAATGAAGAAGGGGAGATATCAGGCATTGAATTAAGCGTTAAACTTCCATTTAAAAGAAAACAGCCATTAAGTGTGCTGTCAGGCGGAGAAAAATCGCTTGTTTCTCTTGCATTTCTGTTTGCTATGTTTGAAGTAAATCCATCTCCCTTTTATGTGCTTGATGAAGTGGATGCGGCACTTGATGATGAGAATGTAGAGAAGTTTGGGAAACTCCTTCTCTCTATTTCAAAAAGATCTCAACTTATTATCATCACTCACAATAAGAAGACAATGGAAAAAGGAAACATTCTTTACGGGATCACTATGGAGGAAGATGGCGTCTCAAAGGTTGTTTCACTTAAATTAGTTTAAGTAGTATAATGTAATTGGGAAGGAAAGATGGAAAAAGAGGTTGAATTGCGTTCGACTCTTATTGCCCTATATGAAGCATTGAAGAATGCTCAATCCCCATACGAGAAGTTGAAGATCTATATGAACCTGGGGCTTACATACCTTTTGCTTGAAGAGTCGGGCGACAAAAGGGAAAATATTATAAGTGCTTTGCTAAACTTCGATGAGGGAGAAAAGATTGCACGCATGCTCGGTAATAAAGAAGATATGATAGAAGTTGAACTTAATAAAGGCTTTGTCTTTTATAGACTTGCACACCTTGAAGAGCCTGATTACAATCTTGAAAAAGCAGTTTCCCACTATCTTACCGCACTGAGTTTGCTAAAAGAGACTCAAAACAAGGGCAAATTGGTAAACCTCTACTACAATTTAGGAAGCACATATCTTTTCTGGGGAAAGCGGGAGAATGTAGAAGAAGCGATTAAGTATTTTGAAGAAGCAGTAAAACTGGAAGAATTTGCAGAGAGTAAAAAGATTGTTGGGCTCATATACCACGGTCTTGGTGTATGCTATTACATGCTTGGTAAATTTGAGACCGATGAGGCATATTTTGAAAACGCAGTAAAAAATTTCAGGGAAAGCCTCGATTACTTTGGAAATGAAGATATTCTTGATATTGCCTCTACAAAATCGCATCTTGCTTCTTCCATTCTTGAAATTGCAATCCTTCAAGGCAAAGAATCACAGTTTCAAGAGGCATACACCCTTTATAATGATGCCCTTGAAATTTATAAAGATAAGTCGACAGACGATTATGGCACCACCATTTTTAATATGGGCATGCTCTTCTTAAATGAATCCCGTTTGAAAGAAATAGGTGATAGCAGGCGTGCAGAACTTCTAAAAAAGGCAATTGGGTATTTTGAAGAGGGAGTAGATTATTTCCCCAGGGACATTCATCCCGAAGGTTTTATTCGTATTAATTACGAACTTGCCTATGCAAAGAGAGAACTCTTCTTTTTAAGGCGGGAGAGCTCACTCCTTAACGAGGTGAAAGAGCATATAGAGAACATTGTACCAATGCTTGACAGAGAGAAAAATCCTTATATGTATCTTACTTCTCAGTTTTTCTGTGGTGAAGCATATTTCTATACAGGCGATAAGAAAAGAGCCCTGGGTTATTTTGAGGCATCTTATAAAGTTGCTGAATCTTTTGATAAGGAATTGGCTCAAAGTATATCTATGATTGTGGAGAAGGTGAGAAGTTTGTGACAGACGAATTAAAGGATATTTTGCTTAAAGCAAGACACATTTCTGCCCTCACAGGTGCAGGTATTTCTGTAAGTGCAGGTATCCCGGATTTTAGGGGAGAAAAGGGGATATATACAACAGGTGTATATGGCACAGAGATATTTGATATCGCATATTTTTTTGAAAATCCAAAGCCCTTTTATGACTTTGCACGGGCAATGTATCCTATGTTTGAACATGCAGAGCCTACAAAAGCGCATATTGGTCTTTCAATGTTACAAAATGTGTCTTCTGTGTGTATTGTAACACAGAACATCGACTTTCTTCATGAAAAGGCTTCTTCGAAAGAAGTTATCCATCTTCACGGTGATGTAAGTAAGGCACATTGTTTGAAGTGTGGAAAGAGTTTTTCCTTTAATGAATTAAAAAGACTCATCAGTCAATATGATGTGCCATTTTGTGATGTATGTGGTGGTTTAATAAAACCAGATATCGTATTCTTTGGAGAGGCTGTAAAGGGCTTTGATAAGGCTACGGAGTGTATAGGTAAATCTGATGTGTTTCTTGCGCTGGGGACTTCACTTGAGGTGTCTCCTGCAAATATGCTTGTTGCCTATGCAAGAGGTATTAAGATCCTTGTAAATAAATCAAGGACCCCATTTGATGAGGAATTTGATTATGTATTTTATGAAGACCTCGATCACTTTTTTGAAGGCATAATAAAAAGTCTTGAGGAGGTGCGGTATGAATAAGATCCTTTTTCTTGGGCATGCAACTGTTTCTATCCTTACTGATTTTGGTGATATAGTGATTGATCCATTCTTTACGAATAATCCATTGAATCCTATGAAGGTATCCGATTGTAGAGCAAACTACATATTAGTAACCCATGGGCATCCTGACCATCTTGGGGATACGGTTGAAATTGCAAAGGCAAATGATGCTTTTGTTGTATCAAATTATGAAATTGCAATGTATCTTGTGAAGAATGGTGTTAAAAACACTGTTCCTATGAATATTGGGGGTAGAAAATCATTCGAACATTTTTCAGTTGAGATGGTTGAAGCGATACATAGTTCATCAATTGAGGATGAAGGTCACATTATATATGGTGGTTTAGCCTGTGGCTTTATTGTAAAACTTTCTCACCTTACAATTTACCATGCAGGGGATACAGCAGTGGGCCCTTATATGGGAATGATTGGAAGTCAAAATATTATTGATATTGCTTTTCTACCTGTTGGCGGTGTATACACTATGGATGTAGATGATGCAATTATGGCGATAAAGATGCTCCATCCTGAATATGTGGTGCCTGTCCATTACGATACCTGGGATAGCATAAAAGTTGATGTGGAGCAGTTTAAAAAAATGGTGGAGAAAGAGACGCATTCGAAGTGTATAATTCTTAAGCCCGGAGAAGGTTTTTAATGTGAGAGGAGGTGATGGGATGAAAAAGATATTTTTGGTTTTTTTAGTGTGTAGTATAGTTTTTGGTATGTGGAGTAAAGGCGTATCTGCCCTTCCACTTGTAGGGAAGGTTGTTACTGATAAAAAAGAATATGCTTTAGGAGAGAGTGTGCATTTTCTTTTTACGATTACCAATACAGGTAAAGACCCTGTGACTTTGACATTTAATACATCACAGATCTATGACTTCGTTATAATGAAGGACAATAAAATTATTTTTAAGTGGGGTATAGAGAGGATGTTTGCACAGGTGATAACCCAGGTGACAGTTCCTGGGGAGGGGACAAAGGCATTCAGTGTCTCATGGGATATGGTTGATTCGAAAGGAAACAAAGTGGATACAGGCACATATACTGTGAAATTCTATCTTGTGAATAACTATGGTGTGGAAGCAACGACAACTTTTGTTATTGGGACACCTTCGTTTGTTCCTGTATTTCCTGATGTAAAAGATTACTATGTTTCAAAGTATCTAAAGGTACTTGTTGATAAAGGGATTGTAAAAGGCTATCCAGATAATACATTCAGAGGTGAAAATCCTCTTACAAGGGGAGAGGCAGTTACCCTTATAATGAGGGCTTTAAATATCACCCCTTCGAATTATCCTTTCTCTTCTTTTAGCGATGTAGCAGTTTCTTTCTGGGCCCATAACTATATTGAAGAGGGCGTGAAAAGAGGCATCATTAAAGGAGTGAGCGCGACACTGTTTGCACCGAACAGGGTAATAACAAGAGGAGAATTTGTCACAATACTCATAAGGGCGCTCACCCTAAAAGAGAGTAATGCAGTATCACCATTTGCAGATGTCCCATATACATACTTTGGCTACAGAGAAATTGGCACGGCCTTTGACTTAAATATTATTCAGGGGACAGTTGAAAATACAGAGTTAAAGTTTTATCCGAATGAACCTATTAAAAGGGTTGAAGCAATACTTATACTTGCAAGGGCAATGGAAGTAAGATAGGAGGTATTTCATGTTTATTGCGAATGAAAAAGACATAAAGGAAGGTTTGACAACCGATGTGTATTTTGTTAGGACCGAGGAGATTTTGAGGAAAAAGGGTATTGATAATTATGTAGTTGCAGATTTTACTGTGCAGTGGCTTAAGTATCCCTGGGGTGTGTTTGTGGGACTTCCCGAGGTTATAGAAGTACTCGAGGGGAGGCATATAAGTTTGTACGCCCTTCCAGAAGGTAGCATTTTCAAATCGAGAGATGAGAAAGGTTTCCCTGTGCCTGTTATGGTGATCGAAGGTCCATATCTTGAATTTGCCCGTTTTGAGACCCCGTTACTTGGCTTTATATGTGAAGCATCAGGTATAGCGACAAAAACTGCAAGGCTCAAGAAGATTGCAAAAGATAAAACTATTTTATCATTTGGTATAAGAAGGATGCATCCTGCAATTGCTCCAATGATTGACAGGTCTGCCTATATTGGTGGTTGTGATGGTGTTTCAAGTCTTATTGGAGCAAAGACCATAGGCAAATCTCCAACAGGCACAATTCCACATGCGCTTATTATAAATATGGATGGCATTGTTAAAGCGGTAAAGGCATTTGATGAAATTATCGACCCATCTGTGCCAAGGCTTGCACTCGTTGATACATTTCAGGATGAAAAGTTCGAATCGCTTCTTGCAGCAGAGACTTTAGGCAAGAAACTCTATGGGGTAAGACTTGATACCCCCGGTTCCAGGAGAGGTTCCATTGTTGATATTGCAAGAGAAGTGCGTTGGGAACTTGACCTGAGAGGTTTTAATCATGTAAAGATCCTTGTATCAGGTGGTCTTGATGAAGAAAGTGTTCGAGCACTTACTGAATCAGGGGTTGTTGATGGTTTTGGCGTGGGCACAGCCATTTCGAATGCAGATACAATTGATTTTGCAATGGATATCGTGGAAGTGAACGGGAAACCAATTGCCAAAAGGGGAAAATATTCGGGAAGGAAGAAAGTTTATAGAAGATTTGAAAATGGCAGAGTTTTGTATGAGGTAAAGAAGTTTGACGAGAGTATCTTAGGTGAAGACATGCTTGTGCCTGTTATTTTAGATGGCAAGGTTGTCTATAAAGAAAGAACCATAGATGAGATACGAAACTATGTTTTAGAGCAACTTTCAAAAATTGAAGAGTTATAATGGATGAACTTGAGCCACTTCCCATAAGGGTAAGGCCGAAAATAATCGAAGAATTTGTCGGGCAGGAGCATCTTGTGGGAGCAGGTGCTCCTCTTTTCAATATGTATAAAACGGGTAAACTCTCGTCCTTTATTATTTGGGGACCACCGGGTTCTGGGAAGACGACAATTGCACAGATTTTAACGCAGGGGAGGAAAACTATAACAATCTCTGCAACAACAGAACACATAAAGGATGTTAAGAAACTTCTGCAGGATCTTACAAAAGAAACGCTTTTTTCAAAGGAAGTACCTGTTGTTATTGTGGATGAAATTCAGCACTTCAACCGAAAAGAACAGGATGCATTTTTATCCTTTATTGAACAGGGAAAGATCATTCTCATAGCGCTTACAACGGAAAATCCCTCTTTCTATGTAAATAATGCACTTCTATCAAGGCTTTCTCTCTTTGTGTTTAATAAATTGAGAGGTACTGAGATCCGGAAAATTCTCGAAAATGCACTTGATAAGGATAAATATCTTAAGGGTATAAAGTTTGAAGAGGGGGTACTTGACTATATTGCCGAAATTTCAGATGGCGATGCAAGAAGGGCATTAAACATCCTTGAAAATGTTTCGAAAAATGTGAAAGATGGTGTAGTTACTGTCGATATTGCAAAAGAGTTTGGAACGGTTTCTCTTTCATACGGTAAAGAGGCACATTACGACCTTATATCCGCATTCATTAAAAGTATGCGTGGAAGCGACCCTGACGCTGCCCTCTATTATATGTATAGGATGATTGAAGCAGGCGAAGATCCTCTTTATATTGCAAGGCGTATGATAAGATTTGCTTCAGAAGACATAGGGCTTAAAGACCCAATGGCACTTGTTATTGCAGTTTCTGCCTTTCAGGGTTTTAATGTGATTGGGCCGAAGGAAGGGTATCTCATTTTAGCGGAAGCATGTGTATATCTATCAAAGGCACCAAAAGATAATGCACTTTATCTTGCTGAAAATGAGATTTTGAAGACAATTAAGGAAATAGGAACTTTGGAAGTTCCATTAAAGTTGAGAAATCCTGTAACAAAACTAATGGAAAATCTTGGCTACGGGAAGGATTATAAATACCCTCATGATTTTACAGGACATATCGTAAAAGGAGAAGAGTATCTTCCAGAAGAACTCAAGGGTAAGAAATTTTTGAAGGAAGATTGATGATTCAATTTGAATTTTTGCAAAATATCAAAAAATGTTAAAATATCCTGGAAGGAGTTAGATATGGAAGAAGCAAAAGTGGTTAAAGGGTTAAAAAGAAGGAAGACTGTCCTTGAGTACATCACAAGTTATGGTTTCATAACACCTGCTTTAATTATCCTTGGCGTATTTGCAATATTTCCTACTATTTATGTCTTTTACCTTTCACTTTTTGATTGGAGTATGATTGGTGGAAAGACATTCATTGGCTTACAAAACTACATAAATCTCTTAATAAAACCTCCTACATCAACAGACTTCTTACACGCAGCACTTGTTACGCTTGAATATGTTGCTCTTAATGTTCCAATTACAATGGCACTTTCGCTCTTCCTTGCAACACTTCTTATGAAGCCGATAAAGTTCAGGAGTTTCTTCAGACTTGGCATTTTTGTTGCATATGTTACTCCGCTTGTTGCAACTTCAATCGTGTGGGAGTGGATTTTCCATCCAGATTATGGAATCCTCAATTCGATTTTAAAACTCCTGCACTTACCGCCGTCACTCTGGCTCAATGGTTTTCCAAGTGCACTTTTTGCAATTGTTATTTACAATGTATGGCATGAACTCGGTTATTCAACGATTCTATTTATGGCTGGACTCACAGCCGTATCAAAGGAACTTGAAGAGGCTGCGCAAATTGACGGTGCAAACCAGCGGGGTGTATTCCGCCATATTACCTGGCCACTCCTTTCACCTACAACTTTCTACATCTTCATAATTTCGCTTATTAGTTCGTTTAGAATGTTTACGCCCGTCCTTGTCCTTACTCAAGGGGGTCCATATAATTCAACAACGACAATTGGATATATGTTATATAGAGAAGCATTCCAGTTCTGGCATTCAGGATTTGCAAGTGCTATTGCGGTCGTACTTTTTGGTATCATCTTCACAATTACTTTAATTCAATTTAGAGTTACAGGGAGAAGAGTCTTTTACTCTGAAGGAGCGGAGGGAGAATCATGAAGATAAATCTCAAGAAGTCTTATTTCTTCACATATCTTATTCTAACAATTGTCACAATAATGATGGTGTTCCCTTTCTACTGGATGATAGTAACTTCACTAAGCAAACCTGAAAACCTTTTTGCATATCCGCCGAAACTGTGGCCTGATTTCCAATGGAAAAATTATGTGGATATGTGGAACTCCAACCCTCAAGGTGTTCCATGGACAAGATACATTTTTAACACCTTGTTTGTTGCACTTTCAACGACGCTCCTTTCATTATTCAACTCTTCTCTTGCAGGATTTGCATTTGCAAAACTCAAGTTTCCCTGGAAAAACCAAATATTTATGATTATATTAGGCATTATGATGATTCCAGGCGAACTTATGCTTATACCTAACTACCTAACACTTTTTAGACTGCACTGGCTAAACTCATACCAGGCACTTATACTTCCATTTGGTGCAAGTGTATTTGGCATATTCCTGACAAGACAGGCATTCAAGCAGTTGCCAAATGAACTCTGGGAAGCGGCTCAAATTGACGGATGTAGCATCGGTAGATTCTACTTTAACATTGCCCTTCCAATAATAAGACCAACGCTTTTCGCCTTTGCACTCTTTGTTTTCCTTGGAAGTTGGAATGCCTTTATGTGGCCTCTAATCGTGAATACAGACCCTCGATTTATGACCCTTGAAGTTGCTCTTTACTCATTCATAGGAGCAGAAAGCACAAACTGGCAATTACTTGCAGCTGCAGCAACAATGGCAACCGCACCAGTTCTTATACTCTTTCTCATATTCCAGACACAATTCATTGAAGGTATCTCAAGAGGGGCAATCAAAGGATAAAGTTAATAAATACTCTACCGATAATTTAAAGGAGGCGAATGCTTCCTTTTTCATTTTTTATTGTTAGAAGAAAATATTTTTATGATGAGGTTATCCGTTAAAGGGTCTGCTTCAAGCAAAGCAACATATGTCCCATCTTTTGTAACCGTAAGAGAATAAAGATAAGAGTGTGAATTGATGCACTCCTTTGAATATCCAAGAACAATTGCACCTGTCACACTTGGCGTTGAACAACCAAAAGTCCCTATAATCTTACCATGTTCGTCAAATTCTTCAATTGATGCAAAGCCACTATCCGTATTTGCGAGCGCAAACAAATGGTCGTTATTACCTATGGCAATTGCCTGAAATCCCTTCATATTGGAACCAGAAGAGGGTATTTCAGCCTTAGCGAACCTTAAAATCTTGCCATCCGAAAACTTGTAAATGTATTCCGAATTCATAGCGCAAAGAAATACCTCGCCCTTGCTATTTACTGTTAAGCCTGTAGTAATAAACAATTCTCCGTTATCATCGATTTTGTAGGGGATTCTCTTTGCTTTACCATTACTTTCTACAAGATAAATGTATTTTCCATCAATTGCATAAATTGTGCAATCTTCTGTTACAAAAAACTGTTTGTCGTAATAGTCACTCTGCATTTCATATGGAAAAGGTTTCTTTGAAATAAAGTTACCAGATTTATCAAATTCATAGATCTCTCGAGGATTCACAAGAACAAGTTTATCTTTTAAAGGAAATACAAAAGACCAGTAGAAATCATCACGAGTTTGCTTTAAAGTTAATACTTTAATTTGCTTTGTCTTCGGTGAAACAAAATAAAGGGAACTGTAGTTCTCACCTTTAAAAACAAGGGTTCCATCTTCATCGCTTCCAATGGATTCAGGTTTATTGAACTTGCAGTTGATTTTTATTCCATGATCAAAAGCATAATTACTGCCATTTGTCTCCATAAATGTAGAAATATCTACCTCAGAACCTGCTATCGGGACAAATCTCACATTCTTTGTATCATTTTCTCTCGTAATTGAAACCTCAACGGGAAGAAAAGAGAATGCTTTAAACATTCCTTCATACAAATTTGTTTCTACATTTAGTTGAGGTTTCTTAAGCGTAAAAGCAAGCCCTTTAAAAGAAAAATTTGCCTCTTTATCCACTCTTACCTTTACAGGGACAGCAAATAGAAAAGCCATTATTAACAATAGACTTATTATAATCCCAAAAGTACTAATCTTATTCGACATTTTGTTATTCAAAAGTCCTAAAAAGAATAAAAGAATAAAATAAAGCGGAAAGTATTTCCAAACAAACTGAGAGTAAAGAACAATTTCTCTTACATTAGTTTCCATAAGATAAAATGGAGCGAAATAAAAGACTGCAAGTGGAAGTTCGCTCAGAATTATTTTATCAACTGCCCAAATACCTCCTTTCTTAATATTCTTACTCCTTAGGAAAGAAAAGACTGGAAAACCAATTAATATCAAAAGACTATAAAGAGGTGCAAAAATTTTTTCTGAAAATGGTATTCGAGCAAATACTGTTGCGAGGAAATAAAGTGATAAATAAAAGATAACGCCAAGAATTGCACTTGACAGATAAATTTTAATTTTATCTCTTGAACTCTTAAGTCCAAAAAGATGGAAGATCCCAAAGATCAATAATATAATCCCGCTCGATATCGCAACATAGGCAGACGAGAAAAACAACAAATTAAAAAAATTCATAATACCCTTCTTTTACGAAATTCAAATTTTTCTTTGCTCACTTTTCTTAGTGTACTACAACATGAAAGAGTATATATTTTTCATCTCTTCAAACTTATCCTTTTAAATGCAAGAAGGGCAAAAATGCCCATCATCCAGAATGGAAGTGTCCAAAGAATCGATTGGAATACATAACTTGCTGTGAAATATGGACTACGAAAATTATTAATAATCAACATCGTGATAAGTGTAACTGCTATAACAAACCCACCAATAGCAAGAAGGGAGAAGATTATTTTTGCAACTTCAGAAAACTTTTCAAATTTTGAGGGATAGATAAGATACGCACCTATCAATAGTGAAATAACAACAGGAAGAATAAACATATACATCCACACCGTAAGACCGAAGGCCACAAATTTACCTTCATTTTGCATTGTGTAGGTTGAGGGAAGAGAAATCCTCATCTTAATGAGATCGATAGAAGCGACAGCAAAAAGCAAAACTGCTACAGTCAAAAACACTACTGCCAAAGTTTTTCTACTCTTTACACTGTTCATTTTTCCCCTCCATTTTTTATTGTGATATTGTAGAAAAATTTGTCAAGCCCCTACTATTACTATCTTCAGAAAATTGCCCCAGCAAACCGCTGGGGCAAAACAGGTAATCTAAAATTCAGATTAATGGATATAAGATCTTAGCTTCTGGCCAAGTTCTTTAATACCGTCTTCGGGCGAGATCTTCTGTAGGTAGATCTTCTGGAGTTCTGCGCCAATGTCAGACCTTGCCTGGTTCCATTCCTTTGTTGGTGGCTGAACGACGGCAAAATTAAGGGAATCAAATCCTGCTTTTCTCTCTGGGTGCTGTGCAAGGAATTGCTTGAACTCTGGAAGATTGAGCGCTGATTGTCTTACAGGAAGGTATCCTGTATCTATTGACCATCTTGCTGTCTCGTATGGTGCATCAAACCACTTTACAAACTCCCATGCGCCACGCTGGACTTCTGGGCTATTTTTCTCTCCAAAGATTACAACATTGGTCCCATACATTACTGTATACTGTCCCTTTGGACCTGCAGGAATTGGTGCCTGAGCCCATTTGAATTTTCCTGCAACTGCCTGGTCAATATAGGTGTATGAGGCAACTGATGCGAATACAAATGCGCACTTCTTGTTGCCAAAGTCAGGCTGATAGTTATAACCTGTTGTGAAGTGGATATAACCGTTCTTGAAAAGTTCGTTCATAAACTCAACTGCTTTAATAACATTGGGATCCCTATCAAACAGAACACTCTTATAGTCATCTGAAAGTACTCTTCCACCCCATGCATGGACCATCGAATACCAGAGATCAACATCTCCACCTACTGAACAACCCCACTGTGAGCCATCAGATTTTGTAAGTGCCTTTACCATTGTTGCAAACTCATCCCATGTCTTTGGGGGATGATCAAACCCTGCCTCCTTTAGCATATCGGGATTGTAGTACATAACCAGGACACTCTTGTTGAATGGCATCATCCACATCTTCTTATCTGGCATATAGCCGTCTTTCCACATAATTGGGAAGAAGTCATTAGTATCTGCCGGTGATAGACCCATTGAGGGATCTTTTACAAACTTCTCCATTGGTGTGAGAAGGTTTCCAAGCATGTAGTTTGCAACCCAGTTTTCATATGCCTGGGTTATTACTGGTGGTTGTCCTGATGCAAGTGCTGCAGTTGTCTTTTGCTGTAAGGACGGATAGTTTGCAACCGCTGTTTGGACGATCTTGTATCTTGGGTGAGTTGCATTGAACTCGTCTATGAGTTTTGTAAGTGCCTGTCCAAGTGCTGCCTGCATTGCATGCCAGAATGTAATTTCTGTTGGGTTCTTAATCCAGTCTTCTGAGAATTTTACGGTAACTGATTTATCAGTTCCATTCCATGTTACATCTGCACCAAGTGAATCGGAGACAAATCTTAGAGGGACAACAGTTCTTCCGGTTGATTTTATGATTGTTGCTGGTGCATCAAGATAGACAGTGTAACCATTCACTGTTGCAGTAGGAGAGTCAATCTTAAGAACGATAGTGTTACCAAGCAATTTAATTGTTGCCTCTTTTGTTTGTGCATTCCAGTCAACTGTTGCACCAAGTGCTTCAGAGACAAACCTGATAGGGACAAGTGTTCTACCGTTAACTATAACAGGAGCCTGATCAAGAGTTGTTGTCTTCCCATCGATTGTTGCCTGAGTCTTTCCAACATAGATTACAATAGTCTTTACATTCAGAGCAGAAACCGTTGGGACAATTCTAACGAATGTAAAGAGCATTACTACGATTGCAAGTACTGCAATCAACTTTTTCATACTTACCTCCTTTCAAAATTTTTTACTTCACCCATACCAATAAATTATACTACTATCTAAAATTCAGTCAATACACCCTTTTCAAGGATCATTACATTGTTGTGGACGATATTAAACCGCTCAGGGAACTGGGTATGAATTGGAAGAAGTATCTCTGGATTTATTTCCCTTGCCATCCATAAGATTTCTGTTTCGGAGGCATGTCCAGGAGAGTGGATTCTAAATAAAGGAAGGTTAAAATTCGAAAGCCAGTTTTCAAGGATTTTGGTATTCGGGGGGTCAATTGAAGAAAGGGGCTCTCCACCTGACATTATATAAGCAGAACCTGGAATAGGATTTATATCAAGAAGTTCTGTAATATGGGCAAAATTTAAAAGTAAAATTTCCTTAACCTGATTTAAAACTAACTCTTCTTTTGTAATGTATTTTTCTTTGGGCAAGTTAAGTTTACTTCCAGAAGGTGCATAGACAAAAGTATTTTGAGAATTTAATATTTTGGTTGCAATTGGATCAAATTCGCCATATTTAAGGAGTATATTTGCGTAATCTTCGTGGATTATAAAATTCTTACCGAGTTCAATTGAAGCATTAAGGAATGTCTGAATGCGGGCAAGATGAATCTCGTAAACATTTCCTATAATAAGTCCTTTAAAGACATTTGCAACTTCCTTAATCTGTCCTTTGAGTTCGTCTTCGGTATTGCTTAGGATACCGTTCCAGCCGATGCGTGTGCCTTCTGTTATAAGGATATAAGGCTTAAGAGACTTCGCATATTCCACAAATTTAAAAGATTGTTCGCTTTTTGTTCCTTTGAAATAAATATCGCCAGTATATATAACAAGACCTTTGGGTGTTTCTATAAAATAGGCAACAGCACCAGGCACATCGTGGTCAATAAAGTATGGGGTAATTTTAAAATCTCCTGTTTGTATGGTTTTTTCATTGATGATTTCAATATTTTCTGGCATGCATTCAACAATCCCTTTATCGACAAAATAAGTGAGCGTTGCAAAGGTACCTCTGGTCATATATTTCTTGAGAGCGTTACTGAGATAGCAGATTCGTCCTATGTGGTCAAGGTGAGCATGAGAGAAGAATACTCCGCCAATCTCAATTGGAAGACTCTTTGACTCTGGCAGTTCTCTCATATAAAATCCTCTAAAAGGAGGAAGTTCACCTAAATCAACATAATCCTCAAAACCTTTCTCAGGTCTTCCTTTTATTGTATCGTTAAAGAACACTTGCGATGTTGGGAATCGCCTTCCAAAGTCAAAAACGATTCCGACACCGTTCGACTCCATAAGAATTATATTGCCGCCAATTTCTCTTACGCCACCATAAAAACCTATTCTCATATTATCGCTTCCTTTTATAGGAAGTAGTTTAGAGCACCTATTATACTATAAACAAAATTTCAGTCAAGAGAGGTAACCTTCTCCAACTCTACTAATGGATTTTTTCTAAGGTGAGTTAAGAAGCCCCCTCTCCTAATAATTGAAGACCTCTTATTTTGAATGGGGGATTCCAGTTCCTTACACCAAAATCACCGAATTTAAGAACATCCAAACCCTTGATTTCATCTCATTTTTAATTTTTGGATACTCGAAAAATACCCCTCAAAACCCCGCATTTTTTCGTAGAGACTGCATTAATACTTATCTAAAACCGTGCATTTTAAGCGTCGTAGAGCGTCGATACCACCCTTAAATGGGTAAAAGTACTTTCGAACAAAAATTTGCCTCTCTAAATGCAAAATTTCGGGGGTTTATAAAAATTTAAAAAAGCGCTTTTTATGAGGGTTTTGCTTGCCCACATACACCTCATTAAGAAATTATTCAGGTTTAATAATGAGAAAAGTTTCGTATCCTTTAAGCCTATCCTCCTTACCCGGGTAGTCAAAAGGAGGTAGAGGAAGTAGGTCATGTGGTGATTTGTAAATGGCAAACTCCCCGGTATCTTCAAACTCAAGTTCTAAAAATCTTGGTGTCGTATAACACCCAGATTTTTGTTAACAGTGTTAGTATTCATATCTAAACCTTCAATACAGTTCTCACGCTGTTAACCTCAGAGGGTAAAACAGGGTGATGCAAAAACCCTCTTGCCTTATAGTATTGATTGAGTATGTTTCGCAGATAATACCTGCTCACCTTCTTTGGTGAGATTCTTTCGTACTCATCAACACTATAAAGCCTATTGGCCTGGACACCAAGCCAATGAAAGAGATTAAATCTATCTAAGACGTTTGTACTGCCTACATGATCTGCATTATCCTCATAACCGCAAGCAGTACACTTAAACACTTCTTGTGTAGTTCTGTTGTTAGGAGTAATGTTCCCGTACTCAGGGCACCCGAGTGATGTCCATTCACTATGCACTATATGCACTCTTATGCCTCTCTTTTCTCCCTGTCTTAGAAGCATATTCTTCACATTTGATAGATGTAGTAGTTTCACAAGCCTTGAGTATTTCATATTGAACTCTTCATTTACGGTGTTACTTTTGTCTTTTAATCTCAGGTCTTCTACTACAAGGTCAGTTATGTTATGTTCTTCACAGTAATCAAGGATGTTATGGATGGGAAGTTCAACATACCAATCCAATCTCCTATAGAGTTTCTGTAGTT
>Ga0078972_1000436_pt2 | contig 24634 bp, 22 predicted proteins | sample YelNatPaOPGAMG01_FD_67568 | JGI IMG/M metagenome (GOLD analysis project Ga0078972, IMG submission 67568) | Hot spring thermophilic microbial communities from Obsidian Pool, Yellowstone National Park, USA - OP-RAMG-01 (SPADES assembly) (version 2) | ecosystem: Environmental > Aquatic > Thermal...
AAATAAGCTGGATGAGCACCCAGAGATTTTCCCAAGTGGCTCTCAGATTGCCGAATTGCTCAAGGAATACGGAGTGAGCATTGCTGCTGGGACGATACGTAACAATCTTGAACTTCCTGCTATTCAGCTAAAATGGATAACCTCCTGTCCTGAGAAGGTATTTCTTGAAAATATTAGCAGAAATACATTCAGTGGCTTAGATGAAAAATGTAAGGAAGCAGCAAAGGAAAGATTCAGAAAAATAGTTGAAAATAAGCTGAATGAGCATCCAGAGATTTTCCCAAGTAGTCCTCAGATCGCAGAATTGCTCAAGGAATACGGAGTGAGCATTAGTGCCATGACAATATGCAACAATCTTGAACTTCCTGCTATTCAGCTAAAATGGATAATCTCCTGTCCTGAGAGGGTATTTCTTGAAAATATTAGCAGAAATACATTCAACAACTTAGATGAGAAATGTAAAGAAGCAGCAAAGGAAAGATTCAGAAAAATAGTTGAAAATAAGCTGGATGAGCACCCAGAGATTTTCCCAAGTGGCTCTCAGATTGCCGAATTGCTCAAGGAATACGGAGTGAGCATTGCTGCTGGGACGATACGTAACAATCTTGAACTTCCTGCTGTTCAGCTAAAATGGATAACCTCCTGTCCTGAGAAGGTATTTCTTGAAAATATTAGCAGAAAGACATTCAATAAGTTAGATGAAAAATGTAGAGAAGCAGTAGACAAAAGAATGCATGATATTATTCTTTCTCGCATCAATGAGATAAACAGCCTTCCGATAAGCAAACCAACTTTAGATAGCTATCTCAAAAAATTCCCAGATCTCGCTTTCCTTCTATCTGCTGTTGAAGAGCACAGGTTTACTCTTGACCAGCGAATTGTTCTGGCAATGCATATATGGAAAGAAAAAAGAAGCGAGGAGCTGCACAGGCTAATAGGAGAAAGACTTGAGCAACTCTGGGGCTTTAGGGAGCTTATTGCGCTAGCGCGGAGTCGCAGATGTCACAATGGTCATGTAATATCAATGTTTCACGAAAGCCTGCCTGAAAAGGTTGCAAGCTATATTCCTGATGCAAGTATAACGCATTTTTTCGTTGATGAACTTATGAACGGAAAATTCACTGCAGAGCACGGAAAGGATGTCCTTCTGCTCTCATTTATGCATTGGCTAACTGAAAGGCAAACAGCGGAGATACTAATCAGGCTTAACAAAGCCGTAAGCAACGATAACACGATATTCATGACATCCCCGAATGGACTGGAGTACTCAAGCGATTTGGTAGCGCAACTTAATGCATTCGGCTTCATCCCTGAAAGGATGGGAGACCTCTATCTCCTTCCGCCGGATACGGGCGAGCAGCAAGAGCAGAGAAAATTACTCACAAAAAGCAAAGTCCTTCAGTTCAGGAAGAAAGAAGCTGTTGAGCTAGTGCCTGAGAAGGTCGAATTGTTTTCTGAGGTAAAGAAGAAAGGTAATGGAGAGAGGGTAGAGCCAACTGCTGACATAATCTCGTATAACAGTGAAATGCTGCGCAGAGCAATCCCTAGTGTTGTAATGAGAGATGTCAGCGCTACCTTTGTGGAAGAAGCTCCAGAAGTAAAAGAGGTGTTGCTCGACACTAAAGATAAAGCAGCCTTGCTCACGTTAAAAGGAGGGGCTGTTGTTGGCTTTAACATGGAACTGTCTGATCCTTATTCGATAGAGATAGAAGGAAGAGTAATCCCAAAAGGAACAGACAACGCCATCCTCGATATCATAAACGGAAGGGAGGGCTTTAAGGTAAGCGAAGAAATGAAAGAGAGCTATAAGATGTTCCTCAATCTGATTAAGGAGAAACGAGAAAGTATTGGTAGCATGAAGAAACGAGTTATGCGAAAAGGATAGTTTACATTAAGCAAGCTTAACCTTCTTTTCATTACTTTCTATCCATACTCCCTTTTCCTCCACTATTCTTCCTATACTATCAGCGTTTATCTCATATTTCTTTGCTATATTCATAACAGTACCTACCCTATCTTCCGGAAGAATAAGCACCATTCCTACGCCCATGTTAAATGTTTTGCACATCTCATCAAATTCTACTTTTTTCATAAGCTCAGCAAATATGGGCTTTGGTTCTGGGAGATTATCTATCTTATATCCAACATTCGGATTCAGCCTAATCATTTTCGAAAAGGAACCGCCGGTTATATGCGCGATTCCATGAATATCGCATACATTCATCATCTCTAAAACAGCAGGAACATATATCCTAGTTGGCTTTAGCATCTCCTCTCCCCACTCTTCTATCGAAAGGAGCTTTCTCGCAAGGGTATAACCGTTGCTGTGCAGGCCGGAGCTCTCAAGCCCAACAATAACATCCCCCTTCACTATATGGTCTCCTATAGTCTGTTTTTTTACCCTACCTACTACGGTGAATGCAAGATCGAACGGCCTTTCACCGCCTTTTATTATATCTGGTATTATTGCGGTCTCCCCACCGATTATTGCGCATCCGCTTTCCTCCGCGCCCTTTGCCAGTCCTTTCATTATCTCTTCGACCAATTCCTCATCTTCTTTTGCGAGTGCGAGGTAGTCGACTCCAACAAGGGGCTCTGCTCCCACGCAGAGGATATCGTTAACAGACATTGCAACTGCATCTATGCCAATTGTATCATACTTGTTCATTGCCTGTGCGACCAGAACCTTTGTCCCAACGCCATCCGTATGCATGACAAGCGTTTCATTTCCGCATCTGAAAAGGCCGCCATAATGACCGAATATGGGTAGCGGTTCTCCGAATCCCTTTCTGTAGGTAAATGTAGACTTTATTCTCTCCCAGATCGAATTCTGTATTTTCTTAACATGCGCTATATCTATCTGATATTTCATGTTTCCTATTCCGCAGTATAAATATTTAATAATGTTATATGAGTTATTCAAAACATGGCTCTTAGGTCGACTCGCTTTATCGAATTTGCGAAGAATGTAATGAGCGCAGCAAGAAACGGAGGGCTAAAGGCATCCGATCTAAGAAAACTTAAGCATCTCCTAAGTAAGACCGGCAAAAGAAACAGGGTTCTTGCTCAGGGGATACTAGCAGCACTTAGCGCGGGCGGATCCAGCAAAGAAGACATTAAAAGATTCAGCGAGCTTCTCGAAATAGCGAATCAGAGAATTGCTGAAGAAAAAGAACCCTTCACGCCAAAGCAACAAGAAGAATTGAATAAAATTTTTAGGAAAGCACTTATATCGCAGAAGACAGCAAGATGGTTCTCCACGCAGCTTGACGAACTCGTAGCCGAGGAGATAAACAGTTTTATTTTAGGAGAAAAAAAGCAAGAAGAAAAGAAACTGATAGAAGGAGTACCTGAGAAAAAAACTGTGAAAATCACAGGCGCCGGGCCAGAACTAAAAAGAAAAGAAAAGATAAAACTCTGATTGGGTTTTACCATGAAGATAAAGCTTACGCCTGAACTCTCATACATCATAGGTCTTTGGCGGAAGTGCAGAACATTCGAAGGTCTTGGTGTAAAGGGAAGGAAGGAGTTGCTAGAAATATTCGCCAAAACCGCGATAGAGCTTAATCTTACTACACCGGATAAAATGATAACAGAAGAAAATCGCGTCTTTTTTTATCATGGCGCGTATAAAAAATTCTTTCAAGATATAGAAAAGGAACAGCTTGAAAGATTCAAATATCTTAATGACTATTCTGCAAACTACCTGGCCGGTCTTTTCGACGGGGTTGGAAATATAGATGAAAACGGAGTGGTCTCCATCCAAAGGTTAAATAAGGAAGACGAGCTTCTTCTTCTTAGACTTGGTTTTAATACAAAGAGGCGCGCAGGAGTATGTATAATAGAGCGTCCCCTAATTTTTCTTGCATTTATAAAGAACTATTCAAAACTTTTTAAGGGCCACAAAATCTTCGAGTATATAGAAGCGTCGAAGTCGGAAAAGAAAACATAATATAAAAAGAAGCTAAAGCTCTCCAACCCTTCTCTTCATCTTTCTTTTCAATCTTCTTCTCTTCTTCTTTACCCATTTCCAGCGCATCCTATTCTTTTTTTTCCATTTTCTAGGTCTTGCACCCATTAGATATCCCCCTGTATATCTGAAAGTAAAAATTCCTTGGTAGATTAAGAAGGAGGAAAGTTTAAATATATTAATTCTTTCCTATCAATATGCGAAAAATACCCATTGCAATATTCCTACTTATTTTTATCAGTGTTTGTTATGCCCAGAATAATGTTTCTACAGAAGGCGGAAACATATCCGCAGTCAATTTGAATGCATCCTGTCCAACAGAATATTGGGCTGGCATTGTTGGTTGGATGGGAGGTGGATTAGCAAACATAAGCGGTCCTGTATCGACGAGGAATGCGACCAATGCGACGATATACACAAACTATCCGAATGGAACGTACGCGGTTTATTTTAATGCAACGATGATTATCACAAGACTTCCGGAAAAGCCCGACCCAGCGTACATATTCACTCCGAATGAATCTGATTTCAACGAGAGCGGAATGTTTGAAAATTTCACAGTATTCACAGGAATAAACTACACCAGCACGCCAGATAGTCCGTTGAACACCTTCTGCGCGCCATGCGTATACACGACATGTTATATATACGGTGTTCCGATTGGCTGCCCTTACATCCTCCTCAATCCAAGCACGCCGGTAGCCGTATTGAAATTCTTCAACGGCACGACTGTAGAACCTCTTTTCGTAGGAACTATAGTAAATCTTCCTGGATTTAATGGTTCAAACTTTGACTTCGAATACATTGTTCCTGCAAGGGAGTTCTACTACTTCTACCTATACAAGCGGAGGGGATGCAACCTGACCGTATGGATAGATGATGTTCAGACAACAACGTTCTCGAAGACAGGAGTACCATATAAGGTTGAGGTCCTTGTAAGAGACAACGCAACGCTTGCACCGATAGCGAATGCAACAGTCCGCAGCGTCGAAAAAAACGGTAGGAACATACTCTATCCGATTATGGAATTAGGAAAGGCTGTTCTTGGATTTGCTGAAGCACGCACGAACGAGACAGGGCGTGCGATATTTGCGCTCGAGCCTACGCGGTACAACATCCCAGACGTCTACGAGTACGAAACTTACATAGAAGTAGATGATAGCGCATATTACTGCGTAAGAAACCTTTCCATAGCAAGCTATGGCTCCCTCTCGCCAACATACCGAACTTCCCTTGTAAACGATGATTACGGGAGAGAGGTAAAAAATTCCGTGCAGAGTATGAATTCCCTCACAAGCACTGCGACAAAATGGACGGCGGCAAGGAAGATGAGGGTAGCGAACATAAATGTTTCAACAAACGGAAGCCACACAACCCCGCTACCAACACTAAAGGCAGGTGCACCGAATCTGCTGAATATAACTGCCTATAACGATTCAAATATAATCAACGCGACTGTTTACAGCGCAGAGGAGAATGGTCTTATCATATTTGTTCCCCTTCAGCCAGACAAGGAACTCTACAACAACACCGGTCCTTTCTACACTAACGAAACCATAATTATAATACCTACAAGGTACAACAACAACGCAAACCTCACTCTCGTTCTGGCATACGAGGGAAACAACTTTGCAACTCTCACCTTCAACATAGATTCTGTTCTGGAGGAGCCCAGCGCTGGCGAGGGAGACATGGACGATTCAACATACGCTTTAATATCTTCTGCTCTTCAGAACATCAATATGGTCCTTTCGAATATTGGAAAATCTATCTCGACGGTGTAAATTATGAAAAGATTGATTCTTTTGTTATTCTGTTTTGGGCTTGCGTTTTCGCAAAGTGCAGCAATCATAGATAACACAAACACGGTAAGGGATGTTTATTCATCATCTGCTTATAAGGTATATGTGGATACATTTGGGATAAATCCGGATTTCGGAATAAGATTGTGCAATGTTGGGCAGAAGTATGTCGGAGCAGTTTATTCAGCAAACCTCGGTGGCGGGAATTATAAATATATTACAATAAGCAAAAATCTGACTACTGGCTCTATAAATACCCTTGTCTACACGCCGACAAATCTTGGAGGAGGGTGCTATGCAACACCCATAGACGCATTTGCATTCTCTCAATTTCGGGATTTCACAAGAACCCCTCCTGTCTATGTCTCTGCATTCCCTGGAAGAATCCACGTTCTTTACTCTGACAACCCGGATGGCTCCTCACCGGCTTTTATCAGCGTGCCGACCTCAAACGGATGGCTTCGAGGAAGCTACACCGTCCCGCTCTCTGTCAACTCATTCAATCAGTCAACAGGAAGGGTAACAGCGGATGTAACAAGCATAACGTTTGAAACGGATGCAGGCAGCATGACAAAATCACCATCTGATTCTGAATGGGGGCTAAATAATGCTACGGGAAGAAGCATGCTGCTTGCGCTGTGCACAGATGATTTCGGCGACAGCTGCTCAGATGCAGTAATCGTCAATAGGTCAGCAGACCTTCCGGTGAAGCTCTCGCTCGGGCTTCCAACAAACGATCAGGTGGTGTACAACAGGTATGTTGTCGTAGATGGGCTGGGCTATGGTCCGCTGTGCATAGGCGCTGACCTAAGACTCGTCTCTGTCGCATTTTCAGCGAATCCTGTAAACCCAGGGCAACCCACTAATGTTACCATAACAATAAGAAATGACGGTAACGTCAACGTTACAACCGATTTCAGGCTTACGCTTAACATAACAGGACCTAGCGGGTTCTTCAACCAAACAAACTGGACGATAACCGAAAATCTCGCGCCTGGCCAGAGCACAACCAGGAACATAACCTTCACAAATACGACAAGAAGCGGGAGCTATGTTTTCACTGCACAGGCAGATTCGCTTAATGAAATAGTTGAATGTAATAAAAGCGACGACACAAATTCAGGCACGCTTACAGTAATAAAAACATACACCATTCACGTGCTGATAGATGGAGTTGAAAACGATACATTCCCATACGCAGGCAGGCCATACAACGTTACTGTTTATTTGAACGATTCGGATGGCAACGTTGTGCCGAACGTAAAATTCGTCTTTACAGAGACCAATGGTCTTAATCCATTTACTCCTACACAAATATGGAACAATTCGGGTAATCTCATCGGGCTGAAAAGCTATTCGATTGGAGAGATAACTACCAACTCATCCGGTTATGCAATGCTTGCAGCAGTCCCAACATGCAACAGGTTGTATGCTGATCCGATAAGAGGACCGCTTCTGATTTCTGAAATAGGAAATTATTCTATGAAAGTGGAAGCATACGAGGGAGGAACGACATATCGCGCAACAAAATCTCTCTACGTTACAGATGACACATGCGCAGATCCGGGATGGATAAACAACAAACAACTGCTGAACAAGGATTATGTTGAGCCCGTTTACGATTGGCTGTACACGATGTACTCTATAATGAAGAAATTGCTGGTGCCGTGATAGGATTGATAAGATGAGAAAGGCGATTTTCCTTTTCTTGTTTGTTGCATGCATATCGTTTGCGCAGTATTACGATATCGCAATCGTGCGGGCAAACGATAGCACTGTGCAAAGCCTTGTTTATGATGACAATTCAACATCATACAAGGACAACAGCATTGAGAACCCAGACATGAATCTCCGTATATGCGCCATGCAAGCGAGCGACCTGCAGAACAAATATGTCGGACTTGCTTATGCTGATGGTTTTGACGGGGATTACATAATTCTTACGCATTTCCCTGCGCGTGCAACGAACATTACACCGTCTGGATGCGCCTACCTAACACTTGAGATATCAAGCTTTAGGGCGTGGTATCCATCCATTCCGTATGTTTTCATATCAAACTCCCCATCTTTATCAAACGCAGAAAGATGGAAGCTATCCAGATTGCGAGGATGGTTTATAGGAAATTATACGCTGAATAAAACGCAGGTCGGCAATGCAGTAAACATAACAGTTACGAATGCGATCGAGGACACGGGCGCCGGCATCGTTCCTGATGTGGACTATCTCGTTGTTGGTCTCGTGCGCTATAATTACACCACAATGGATACTGGGATTACATCGGTAAACGACTCTATTGTTCTCTATGCAGATTCCGCAACCGCACCCTACAAGATATTCATAAACGGAATAGGCCCAGACACCCCGCCCTATGTTAAGATTATAACCCCGGAGCCGAAGACCTACACAAGCGGAACGATTCCGTTCACCTACCAAATGTTCGATGACGATGACATAGCAAGCTGCTGGTATGTCCTGGACGGAACGAGAGTAGATATGCCAGCCTGTGGTCCAGCCTACATCCTCAATGTGGGAAGTGGTTCGCACTCGCTTACCTTATATGCAAACGACACAACAGGAAATGTTGGTTCTGATAGCGTTTCTTTTATAGTTGGTATGGCTGCCCCTCCGCGGCCTCCTGAAGGGGGACCGCCCGGAACACCGTATTATCGCCCTCCAATAGTTCCGCCCCCACCCCCGTATGTTTATTTCACAATAATGCCAGAGAATATCAACATAACAATAGATTATCCAAAAGAGGGAAAGGCAAACTTCAAAGTGTCGTCAACAGCTGCTCTTGAAAATGTATCGTGCTTTGTGAGAGGCGATTTTGAGAATTATACTACAGTAGAAATATCAAATAGCAACATACCAGCCAATGGTACGATAGAAGGAACTATTACGGTTAGTATGCCCCCGACAGACATTCTCGATTACAACAGAGGAACTGTCGGTACCCTCCAATGCACAGGCCAGTCTTCCCCGACATTAATCTCCTCTGCACTTGCAAACGTTTATCTGACAATAAATAAACCTACCTTCGCGGCAGAGGATAGGAGCGTAGAAGTTATTATCGGGGAATCTAAGGAAGGGGTAATACCCTTCTTCAATGTCGGTGCCGGTAATTCTAGTGCAATAAACATAAGCGTTGAATTTACTGGTGTTTACAGCAGATTCGTACATGTCGTTAACGTTACTGAAAAACTTGAAAATGGTCAGATGGGCTTAATCCACTACAGAGTAAGCATACCTGAGGGCTTCGAGCCATATGTTTATCGCGTGCCATTCGTTTTATACGAAAACGGTAGAATTCTTGGCAGCGGCACTCTTATAATAGAGGCGAAGCAACCGCCAATAACCGTATGTAAAGTACCTGACTTGCTCTGGACAATCATTATACTCCTTCTTGGTCTTATTGTAAGCATCTATGTCTTCCGTAGAAAACAAAGAGAAGAGGAAGAGAGGATTGCAAGGATGTCTCCTGCGGAGATCAGAAAGATGATGATGGAGTTAAAAGGCAAACCAAAGGGAAGATTGCAGGAATGGTGGGAGAAGAATAAGAAACCACTAAAGTACGCAGCCCTGACGATGCTCCTATTCGTAATAGTGTGGGCAATAGTAGTGTGGTCGCTCCTGAAATGCCAATAAATTTGTTTAAATATTTTATCCTTGAATTATTCTCGGTGATTCGGTGTTCTCAACCATAAATAGAGCATTTTCAGCCTATATGGCAAGACCTTTCCTGTTCATGTGGGGCTCATTTGTCTATCTTTTTATGTTCGTGATTTTTCTCCTCACAGCATTCGGCCTTGCCCTACTATATTTTATGCTTGCTTCCGCGCTTTCGTATAACATATCGCTGGAATTAACAGTTGAGGCACTTCCGAATCTGCTCGCAGCGATGGTCATTATTGTATTGTTTCTCTATTTAATTGGCGGGTCGAATGCCGCATTAATAAAAACATACTACAATGCGATAAATGGTACAAAGACAAGCCTGTTGGATTTCTACCATTACACTCTTTCTAAGGCTCCAGTGATGTTCGGGATTCTTCTAATGCGCGACCTCATATCATTGCTTCTTATAGGACCGATTGCCGCGCTCTACTTTTTGTATCTTTCTCAGTATGCGTACATGGATGTCATTCTTTTTATCTACGCAATTTTCGTAATATTTATAGTACACCTTCTTGCGACGCCGGCAATAATCTCTGCTGCACTTGGCGCTTCTTCGGCCGATGCACTTCGCACTGCATTCCTCACCATAAAAACGAAGCATCTTTATTTCGTAGTTATGTTTATTTTGTTTGCAGTTGTTTGGCTTTTCAACTTTGTTCCGCTCGTCGACGTTTTTACTATATTCTTCCTTTATCCGGTAATGTATAGCGCGCTTATCACCTTCGTAATTGAGGGAAAGGGGGCATAAGGATGGAAAGGGCATATGAATGTGATGTAGCAAAGAAGGGCGAACTTACCAAGATTCTAGAGGCAGACCCGTATGCTGCGGATAGCTTCGCTCGCGTAGGATATAAGATACGCGACGGTGCTACTCTAGGCGAAGAAAAGAACAAGATATATCTATACATCTCTGCTTCGGAAGAATTCGTAAAGAAAGCCGATGAAAGACTCAAAGGGATCGTCACTCCATTGGAGAAGGAGAAGGCTGAAAGGGTGATAAGAAAGATAAAGCAAGAGGAGGAGTCTGCAGAGTCTGGTTTTGGTTCGATATTCGGATAAGGTGGTCCTCTGAACGAGCAGGCGACAAATGAAAAAACAGAGAGAAGAAATATTCCATCCAGAGGGATACCTTCATCAGAAAGTCTTTACCTCCCTCCGTATAACAGCAACGAGACTAGAAAATTCCAGGATGATAATGAAGTGCCGACAAGAAATCTTTGGAGCCTGGAGGAGGTAACAAACTTCGTCTTTCCTAAAAAATATCAAGAAAAATATCACGAGATTGCTGTGAAATTTCTTAATCTTTTGACGAGTAAAACCAAGCTCAACGGAAGCGATATCTCACTGTTTGTGAGCGAGAACAAAATCTCAAAGGCAACATTCTATAATCGCGTTCTCCCTCGCTTAAGACGCGTAGGGATGATAAAGATAGAACGTGAAACAATCGTACCGCTAGAAAGCAGGAGAAAGTATAGACCGATGCGCATAACCCTAAGCAAGACGTTTGGGAATTATCTTATGAAGATAGGGGATTCCTGGCTTGCTATAGTAGATGATGCAAGGAGCAGACAGGGTTAAAATCTCTCCAGCCCCTCCCCGATTTTCATGCCGTCATACGCAGCGATAACATTAACATTGCTTTTCTCTGCTATCATTGCCGCTTCCTTTTTTGGCCCTGAGCGCAGAACAGCCATCCCCATATGCGTTATTATACCAAGTTTCGGCTTTGCGTTCTTCATAAGTTCTACAACATCGCTGCTTGACATATGGCCGGGGAATCTGTCTGCCTCCGGTTTAAGACAATTCGCTATGAGATAGTCGCAGCCACGATAAGCCTTTCCAAGTTCTTCAAAATATTCTGTATCCCCGGTGTACCCTATCACCACGCCGTCTATAAAAAGCTTAAAACCGAATGCGTCCGGGATGTCGTGCCTGGCCTCTATTATCTCTATCTCAAATTCTCCCTTTTCTGTCTTAAATTTTTTCCTCTCTCCAATCTTCGCCCTATATATCTCCCCTATTTTTTCTTGATGGTAAAGGGATATCGACCTGTCTCCCCGTTCCCCTCCATCAACAGCGTATTTCGAAGCTATCAATACCCCTCTTTTCTTCAATGCATGACGGGATATTCCTTCTATAAGAAGATTCGCATCATTGCAATGGTCTATGTGCGCATGAGTGACTATAAGGGCATCAAGTTTCAGAGGGTCTTGTTTAAAACGCAGGGAACCAAGAAGGGCGCCTGGGCCCGGGTCCACATGGATGTTCGCGCTTTTTGAGTTTATCCGAAAGCCGCCAGTGCCGCGAAGTTGTTTTAGAAGGTTTATCCTTCCTCCGCCAGTTCCGATAAATATTATCTCTGTCATACCATCATCATACTTAAGAGTTAGAAGAACCCTTTTAAATAATGCTGGAGATACTAGATTATGTCAGCGTTCCTCGCTTTCCTAATACTGCTTTTTCTTTTTATTTTCGCAGTCATTTTCTGGTCTGTTCTCAAGCAGGCCATAAAACTTGTGTGGGGAGTAATCATTAACACAGTCTTAGGTCTTCTTGGAATATTCTTTCTTAATCTCCTAGGTTTCAGCATCCCGATAAATATCGTAACTGTTCTTGTTGCAGCGATATTTGGACTTCTTGGTGTTGCGGTTCTTGCGCTCCTCGCCCTTTTCGGTGGAGTATAAAAATTCAAAAGTAAACTTAGCGCTTTATCTTTTTTCTGTATTTCAAATAGGTGGCATAATCTATATACCTTTTTCTGCTAAGATACTCCTTCACGCTTGGCGCCTTCCCTCTCCTTTCATGGATTCTATCAGTAACATTTATCGCAAATGAATCGCTTCCAGCCCCGCTTCCAAAGGAGGTTGCGAGTATTCTATCTCCTGGTTTTGCGATATCGAGGACAGCACTTAATCCGAGCAATGTTCCACCAGAATATGTATTTCCGACATATGGAACGATTAATCCATCCCTCACCTTTTCAAGCGGGATGCTCATTTTTTTTGCAACCTCTTGCGGAAACTTCGCATTTGGCTGATGGAACACAAAGAAGTCATAATCCGAAATCTTCGTTCCAGTCTTTTCTAACAATCCATTTGTTGCATTTATCACGTGCTTGAAATAAGCCGGCTGTCCGGTAAATCTTCCGCCGTGCGATGGGTAATCCGCTCCCTGCCTTCTCCAGAAGTCAGGAGTATCAGTAGAAAATGAGAAGGTCGCCTCTACTACAGCAAGCGATTCCTTTTCTGGACCTGCTATGAACGCCGCTCCTCCTGATGCAGCAGAGTATTCGAGCGCATCTCCAGGTCTTCCCTGTGCAGTATCTGCGCCTATGCTCATTCCGTATTCTATCATCTTGCTATCAACCATCGAAAGGACCATCTGAAGACCTGCTGTTCCGGCCTTGCACGCAAATTCTAAATCAGCAGCAGTTAAGTTTGGCGTCGCCCCTATCCCTTCAGCCACTATGGTAGCAGTTGGTTTAACTGCATACGGATGAGATTCGCTTCCGACATAAAGTGCGCCAATCCTTCTTGGGTCTATCCCTGCCATATTAGTTGCATTCCTTGCTGCAGCTGTCGCTATCGTTGCTGTATCTTCATCCACTCCGCCTACGGCCTTCTCTATTATCCCCAAACCGGTTTCAATTCTTTTTGGCTCCTCTCCCCAAACCATCGCTATGTCTGCTGTCTTTATTCTATAAATTGGTATGTACACTCCGTATCCAACTATCCCTGCCATAGAATCATCCTTTTCTGTATTTTCTGAATGAGAGCGCAAACGCTGCAAGCACAATTATCATCGCTATGAGTAGCATATAACCTATGTTTAGTTCCCTACTCTTTACGACCATCGGCTGGCCCTCTTCGAGTACTTCCGAAAGTAAAAATTCCGCTCTTTCCCCTTCGGATGTGGCGCTCACATTGCCGGCAGATGCATTCCATACATATCCAGGCATTACTATTACATATTTTATATCAAGACCTGTTTGTTTTATAAGAGTCGCTGCCTCTTTAGATGCTGCCGTATTCTCTAGGTTAATCGGTTTTCCGTAATCATCGGCAGTCGCATTTATCACTCCTGCTGAAAAGAGCACGCTATCAAGCATCTCAGAGAATTTTTCGGTTGGTATTTTTCTTACCACAATCTCGTAGTCTATAAAGGGAACGCCATAATTAACATGAAATTCGTAATAGCCATCGTTTTGCGAAAATTCTTTTCTTAATACCATTTTGCTATTGTTGTATTCGCACCGAAAAGGGGAGTTGGGATAGCAAACCTGCGCTATCCTAGCGTCTGCATCCTGCCCAAACATCCCTGTAAAAAATCCAAGGTCGAATTCTTTTTTAATCTCAGATTCACCGTTATTCTTAACGGTATGCTCGTAAGTCTGGAACACGCTTCCAGTCAGCACGATTAACAAAAACACAATAGCAACAGCAGATATTTTTCTCATCATAATTACCAATTGAACAAAACCTTTTTAAAAGAAAATTAATTGCAGGAGAGCCCAAGCTCCTTTACTACCTCTCTTATGCCCTTCGCCGTTTTTCTTGGAGAAAAACCAAGTTCTTTCTTAGCCTTACTGCAATCAAACGGTCGATCGAAGTAAAGTATCGCTATGTGCTCGCGTGTTATTTTTGGTTTTGCGCCTGTTAGGAGGGCCACCTTCTCAGCCAAAAAGGCAGAGAGATAAGCAACGGCGTATGGAACGTGATGGGACGGTGGTTTAACCCCAAGCTCTTCAGCAGCAATTTTGTACACCTCGTTTTGTGTTATGTGCTCTCCTACAATGTTGTATACCCCAGGTTGTGCTTTCAATGCATTTGGGAATACTGCCGCAACATCGTCTACATGGACAAACGGAATAATGTTGTTGCCGTTCCCTATTATAACCATCTTCCCGTTTTTTATTTTCTCCAGTATTATTCTATAATCATCGAATGGTCCGTATATCGTGCCTATCCTGAGAATAACAGAATTCGGATGAGAGAGAACGACCCTTTCACTTTCATATTTCGAACGTGCATAATCAGAATCCGGTCCTGTTGGAGTGCTCTCATCAGCAGGTTTTTTTGCAAGTCGCTTGCCATACACCGATATAGAACTTGCAAATACAATCCTCGCTTTTCCTGGTAGCGCCTCTACTATTTTTTTAGTAAGTTCAAAATTCGATCTCCATAATTCCATACTATCATACGTCTTTACAGAACCTGCTATATGAAGAACTGCAGACGCATCCGCTAAGATTTTTTTTAGAGCGGCCCCGTCAGAAAAGTCTACTATGACTTCATTTTTCAATCCGCTTTTTTTTCGAACAAGCGGTATTGCATTTGGCATAATGGCAAGAACAGCCCTCCCAAGCCTCCCGTTTCCTCCCGTGAGGTATATTTTTTTAGCCGCCATATTTTTTCCTTATTTCTTCTATTTTTCTGTCGGTTCTTTTTTCAGCTTCGAGCCTCTCGAATGTATACTCTTTCATATCAACAAACTTCATACCTTCAGCAAGAAGCGGATGGACTTCTCGCACCTTTTGATAAATCTTCTGGGCGACGCTTCTGTAATCCGGATGACCTTGTTGTGTGCTTCTCAATTCACACAGGTGGTATATCTCCCTAAGATTCAGTGTTATCTGCCATCTAATGTTGTATGCAAGAGGGACGACGTACTGTGCTTCTTTTTTATATTTCTTTGCAATCTCCTCGTATGCATTATTCGCTCCTTCTAATACATCCCTAAACTCGCTCTCGTAACCAGCACTGATTATCTCCTGAGGTATCTTGTACCCAAGATGTGTCGTAAGCAGTTGTCTCTGTTGAGTAAGTATTCTGTGCCTGTGCAAATCCCTATATGCCCCAAAATTCGTGCATATCTCAAAGGTATAGTAGACGGACTCAAAACCCCTGCCGGGTTTTTGCCTTCTATTCTTTCTGTTTCCTACGTATTTCGCTATTATTTCTCTTTTTTCATTCTCGCTGAGATTTTTTGCATAGACAAGGAGCTCTTCCAACGTCAGAGCGGTATACGGATAAAGGGACGCAGCTATAATTTTTGAGTATGCCTCCTTATCGTAATCAGCAAGTACGACCTCTTCATATTTTCTGCTCTTAGCCATTCCGGTTGCAATCTCGCTCATGTTTTTTTCTACTTCTGAAAAATACCCGCTCATCTGCTTTCCATACTCTGAATTTGCTCGCTTTACAAAGGACGGAATTACTGTCTTCAGCTCCTCTTCCATGGAGGCTGCGATTTCCCGCACTTCGGACAATTCGTTTGCGTATAGTTTTGTAAGAAGATACTCGAATCCCCTTCCGTTTCCATAGAACCCCATATTTGTAAGTGTAGAGGCAGGTAATAAACCACGTAGTATATCGCACGTTTTTGCCCTAACCGTAGCTTCATAAGCCCTTTCGCTTAAGCCTGTATCAGCCGGCATCTTCTCTTTTATATATTCAGAGATTTTCGGTATAAGTTTTGCATACCCCTCAAAGCATCTATCGCAACTTTCTACATAAACATCGGAAAATTCGCTTTTCATGAGAACTGGCTCTCTATAATATCTCCATCTTCCGTCGACCTTTTGGTCAAAATAGACATATCTGGTGGATTTTTCAAGAGGGGAGAGCCCTATACGCGCATCTTCGAGTATTTTAGTTGCTACTATCGATATATTTTCAAGTGCTATGTGCGCCCCTGCAAGCTCTGCAACACTATCATCCCCGTATCCGACAAGCACCCGGTCGTAGAACTCCTCAGCCTTTTTCGTTGCGACTGCGTTTTCTCCTCCTTCCTTCGGGAGAACCCTAAGAAGCTCTTCGAAGTTTAATTCCTTTCCCATTATGAAATCGTCAAGTAGCACTCTCCTTAGACTTTTTGTGCTCCTACTGTACCTCGAAAAAAGAGCACCCTTTACAACCTCAGGAAGATTTTTGAGCACGAATATATTTTTGTCCGTGTTGCTAACGAACGGCTTAAGCAGCATCTTCTCCTTTTCTGTGAATTCCTCCATACCAAAACCCCCCTCTCAGAATTGCTTTCATGCAGGGAGAAGGATTCGAACCTTCGAAGACGCTAAGTCATGGGGTCCTAAACCCCACCCGTTCGACCTCTCCGGCATCCCTGCGTATAATATAACCCGCTTACTACTTCTGCATCTCTATTTCTAAATATTTAAGTGCCTCTTCCGGTCCTTCGACCAATCTATCGAAGAATTCCAGGGGTTTGAACAAGGTTATCTTTCCTTCAACACGCTTCTCAAGTTCTGCGACCGCGATTTCCTTTACGCACGCCTTCTCTTCCCTAATTTGTCTTATCTTGTCAAGTTTGCTTTTTATATCTGCTGCATTCAGTTCGTTTACGATGTAAACATCTTTTTGCTCTTCGATGACTATGTCTGAGGAAATAAGCCCCTCTTTCAACGTTCCTTTTATCTTCAGGAGCACTATCGCAGCCGGGCTTTTCTCTCGCAACTCTTCGATTTTATTTTTCACCTTCTGGCGAACCTCTTCTTCAGAGGCGTTTTCAAAAACAATCTCTTCATAAAAAAAATCTCTGCACTCTATTGGTACATACTCCGCTTTTCTTGCGTGCGTATCGTAAATGTAGTATCCTCTGGGTTCCGTCTCATCTTTTTTCAATTGCGTTACAACCGTGCTCCCCGGAATGAGCAGTTTTCCGTTAAGCCACTCCATTCTATTGTGAATATGACCGTTAATTATTAGATCGAACGGAAGGCTCTCAAGAAAATCTAGGGTGAGTTCTCCTTCCTCGGTTTTAAGTATCTCTAATATTGTTTGATGAATAACAAGAATCTTAAACGCGCCAGACTCCGGTACAAAACGCTCGATTGCTTTTGCTATTGTACTTTTTGCATACATGTCCGGTATATTTCCTACTCCGAATATCTGAATCTTTTCGCCGTTCTTTTCGAACGTTTCTCCATTTCCATGAAGGTATTTCACAACACCGGCCGTAAGGAGGAGCTCCAAAGGATTCGTCATGCCCTTTGTTCTCCTCTCGTGATTTCCATGAATTGCAAATACAGGAATGCCCTTCTTTTTGACAGTATTAAATATCTGGAGTCCTTTTTCGAGCGTTTCAAGCTTTGGCACCCTTGCATCAAATATATCCCCAGCCACGATTATTAAGTCGCATCTTTCCGCTGCGCTGGAAAATGCCCTCTCTGCCTGAACGTAGGAATCGTTCTCAAATCTAGGGTAGCCTAAGTGATTATCTGCAATAATCCCTATCCTCATAATTATATCTGAAGCACAAAACATATTTAAAAAAGGAATGGTGGTCTATTACTATCATTACTTTTTTACGGGCCCGTAGCTCAGTTGGTTAGAGCGTTTGTCTGATAAGCAAAAGGTCCGGAGTTCAAATCTCCGCGGGCCCATTTCGGTTTGGGGTCATTGGAGTGACCTATTCGGTCACTGCTGACCCCTCACTTCGCTCGGGGTCATTAGATTGACATGCGCTTGCTGTCAATGCTGACCCCTCACTTCGCTCGGGGTCATTAGATTGACATGCGCTTGCTGTCACTGCTGACCCCTTCACTTCGCTCGGGGTCATTAGATTGAACGACGATTCGTTCAATGCTGACCCCTCACTCCGTTCGGGGTCATTGGAGTGACCTATTCGGTCACTGCTGACCCCTTCGCTTCGCTCGGGGTCATTAGATTGAACGACGATTCGTTCAATGCTGACCCCTCACTCCGTTCGGGGTCATTGGAGTGACCTATTCGGTCACTGCTGACCCCTCACTCCGTTCGGGGTCATGGTGCAAAGGAGACGCACAGCCAGGTAACACGGCAGGCTCCAGATCTCGCCTTCGGGCAAAAAAAGCCGTGAGAAACCTGCATATCGGAGTTCGAATCTCCGTGACCCCATAATTTATATTACTAATCGGCGAAAGGTGTTGATATGAAAAGATTACTCGTGCTATTAGCAATTTGGTTTTTCCTTTTTGGTTGTATAAATCCGCCACAGAAGGAGCTGCCAACAGCCTCCTACGGGGACAACGTCACGGTTGATTACACCCTTACGGTGGACGGGAAGGTGGTTGATACAAGCATGGAAGGGGTGGCGAGGGAGAGCGGAATATACAGTCCCTTCAGAACATATACCCCATTACGCTTCAAGCTGCTTCTCGGAAATGAAACCCCGTTTATTCCTGGTTTCATAAAGGGAATAATCGGAATGAAGGTGAACGAATCAAGACTGGTTGCAGTTCCCCCAGAGGACGGTTACGGATATTACGACCCTAGCGGCGTCTATAATGTAAGCAGATACTACAACATGAGCGCCTTCGAGAGCATCCCAAGAAGCTATTTCGAGGGGAGGAATATAACAATAGAGAACGGAACGGGTTTTGATACGGATATAGGAACGGTTTTTATTCAAGACTTCAACGATACGCACGTAACCCTTATGTATCTATTCAAACCAGGAGATAGCTTCACCAGTAATGGTTTCCATCAAGTTGTTGTGGAAAGCAATAATTTTACCTATAAGATAATGTTTGACGTGAGGATTAATGGAACTTACTACGCAACGAGCCTTCGCACCGGCAAACCTGCGGTTCTTAGGGTAATCGCCCTGACAAATGACACCATAACGTTCGATGAGAATCATCCGCTTGCGGGAAAGACCCTTCTATTCAATATAACATTGCGCGATCTTGAAAAAGCACCTTCTGTAGAATAAGGGTAGGAAGATGGAATATAAGGGACTAAGCGAGCAGGAAGCAGCAGAAAGGCTTTTGAAATACGGAAGAAACGAGCTTGCCGAATTCAAAAGAGAATCTCTACTAGCAAAATTCATTCGTCAATTTCAACAGTTCATGGTTTTTCTTCTTCTAGGCGCAGCGATAATAGCTCTATTCCTTGGTGAGACTCTCGATGCCATAATGATTTTTGCCATAGTTCTCATGCTTGGCATTCTCGGCTTCGTTCAGGAGTACAAGGCAGAAAAGGCATTCGAGGCATTAAAAAGGCTTGTCTCCCCTCAGGCGCGGGTGATAAGGGACGGAATTGTAAAGATAGTTGACGCGCGAGAGATAGTTCCAGGAGATTTTGTTATACTCGAGCTTGGCGACCGAGTTCCAGCAGACGGAAGGGTTATAGAGAGCATCAGCATGTCTGTAGATGAAGCGGCACTTACAGGGGAGAGCGTTCCGGTTCGCAAGGACATGGAGAAATCGAATAAGGTTTTCATGGGAACGGTTGTAGTAGCTGGAAGGGGAAAGATTGTAGTAGAGAAGACCGGAATGGCCACTGAGATAGGACGGATTGCACAGATGGTTCAGGAAGTCGAAAAGGAAAGAACCCCTCTTGAGATAGACCTAGAGAAGATTGGAAAACAGCTGAGCGTTGGGGTAATGGCGCTCTGTGCGATTATATTCATAAGCGGAGTTCTCTATGGCTTTGAGTTCTTCACTATGTTTCTGACTGCAGTTAGCCTCGCTGTCGCTGCTATACCAGAAGGCTTGCCAGCAGTTGTCACAATAGCCCTCGCCCTAGGAGTTCAACGAATGTCAAAAAGAAATGCTATTGTTCGCAAGCTAAAGTCTGTGGAAACGCTTGGCTCTGCTGATGTCATATGCACAGATAAAACAGGCACGCTAACAAAAAACGAGATGACGGTTAGGAAGATTTTTGTAAACAACAAGATGATAGATGTAAGCGGAAGCGGTTATGCGCCCATAGGAAATTTTACGCATGGCGGAAAGGAAATTGCGGCAAGCGGGGAATTGGAGCTCCTATTACGAATCGGTGTTCTTTGCAATACAACCCATCTAACCGAGGAGCCGCAAAGGGGCTGGACGGTTATAGGGGATTCGACCGAAGGCGCTCTTCTCGTTGCTGCTGCGAAGGCAGGAATGTGGAGAGAGGAACTTCTGAAAAAATGGCCAGAGATAGGCGAACTTCCTTTCGATTCTGAAAGAAAGCGGATGACCACCCTGCATGCAGAGGGAAAAGGAAAGAAGAAGATAGCGTATATGAAAGGCGCACCAGAAAGTATTCTTCGCATATCATCAAGGATAATCGAGAATGGGAAGGTAAGGCGGCTTACGCCATCAGACAGAAAGAGAATAACTGAGATTAACGACAGCCTAACATCAAAAGGATATCGAACGCTCGCGATTGGTTATAAGGAATTTGATGGTGTTAAATTTGCTGTCGACGCTGTGGAGCGAGAGATGATATTCGTTGGAATCGTAGGGATGATGGATACCCCGCGCGAAGAAGTGAAACCAGCCATCGAACTCTGTAAGACAGCGGGCATAAGGGTAATAATGATAACAGGAGACCACCCGCTAACCGCAAAGGCAGTCGCTGAAGAATTGGGAATAGACGGTGGAAAGGTATTAACAGGAGAGCAGCTCGACAGCATAGATGACAAAAAACTCAAGGATGTTGTGGAAGAGGTGTCCGTGTTCGCGCGAGTTTCACCTGCGCATAAACTTCGAATAGTTGACGCTCTCCACTCGAACGGTCATATTGTAGCAATGACCGGGGATGGTGTGAATGATTCGCCAGCGTTGAAAAGGGCAGACATCGGGGTTGCCATGGGCCTGACGGGTACGGATGTTGCGAAGGAGAGTTCAGACCTCATCCTAGCAGATGACAATTTCGCGACAATAGTTGCAGCTGTAGAGGAGGGAAGGGGGATATATGAGAATATAAGAAAGACGCTCTTTTATCTTCTCTCCGGAAATTTGGCAGAGGTTATGATAATATTCCTTGCTGTTCTTTTTGGGCTGCCTCTTCCGCTGGTTGCGATTCAGATATTATGGATAAATCTTGTGACAGATGGCCTTCCTGCCATAGCGCTTGCGGCAGACCCTATAAGCAAAGATGTGATGAACAGGCCGCCAAGAAAAAAGAATGAAAGCGTCTGGAAGGGCATGGGCATCTTCCTCATCGAATCTCCTTTAATAATGATAGCAGCCACGCTCCTCTTGTTTTTCCACAATGTTCAAAAAGGAGACCTGTTGCTCGCGCAGACGATGGCCTTTACAATGATTATCATGCTAGAAAAAACAAAGGCATTCGCATGCAGGTCGCTTGAAAAGCCACTTGGCAGAAGGGTATTTGAAAACAGATGGCTCGTGTACGCAACATTGCTTACAATAACCCTTCATATAGCTATATTGTATACGCCATTTCTAGACGAGCTCTTCCGCGTGAAGCCTCTCGGTCTTGAAGAGTGGCTCATCATGATAGGCGCATCTCTATTCCTTTATTCGTATATAGAAATAAGGAAATATATCAACTTAATTTTAGCAAAGTAAAGAACCTAAAGAACTCCAAAGTCAAATTTCTATCTTTTAGACCTGCCGTTTCTCTTTTCATTTTTCCTCTTTACCTTTTTCTTTCTAGTCTCATCCAAAAGCCTTTCCCTCTCCCGAGCCTTTTCCTCAACGATCTTTTTTGCTTTTGCCGTTCTCTCTTCTATCTTCTTTTTTAACTCTTCATAGTTTGGAGAGTCTGCTGTTTCAGTTCTCAGTCTCTTGAGCATCCCCTGGCTCTCTTTTATAAGCGACGCCAACCTCTTCTTTGTTTCTGCTATCTTTGTTTCTATTTCAACCTCTTCTCCTTCAGCCTCGGTTATCTGTTCTTCATAATTACTTGCCATTCCTTCGAGTTCATCTATATACTTTTTAAGATAGGATGCTTCTGCTGCCTCTCTCAGTGCAGCAAGCTCCTCATCGCTTTTTCTTACAAATGAATCTATCTCGTCTATTTTATTCTCGTAATCATTTATGTACTCCCTCGCCCAGCCTTCTAGTTTAATCACGCCATCGAGGTCTTCTTCTAAGCTGTTAAGCTCATTTTCCTTTTCTTCAAGCTCTTGCTTAAGCGCCTCTGCAGTTCTTTCGATGTCCTGTTTAGCAGAAATTGTTTTGTGCAACTCGGATTCGAGATCTTCCATTCTCTTGTTGAGCTCCTCTATTCTTTCCTTTACACCATCAAAGGATGCTAATATCTTCTCTGCCCTTGCACTTACAGAATCTCTTATTCTGTAAAGCTCCTCTATCTTCGATTCTTCTCTTTCTATGGCAGCCCTTGTTTCATTTATTCTTCCCCTAAATTCATCCTCACTTTTTTTCATATCTGCGAGAAAAGCCTCAACCTTTTCTCTTGTTTCTTTAAGAGACCCCCTGCCAGCCGCCTCTAGATTCTTTATCTCGGTCTGGAGTCTTACAATTTCCTCCACCTTATCTGGAAGTTCGAGGACCCGTTCCTTCATCTCTAAGAGTTTGTTCTCATGTTTTAGAATATACTGGGTAAGCGTTGCCATATCGCTTTCCATCTTGGCTTCGAGTGAAATTATTTTGTTTCTGTAAAGCTCTTCTTTTTCCTTTTCAAGTGCCTTAAGTTTTGCCTTCTCTTGATTTATCTCATTAATATAAGAATTGAGCAGTTTTCTAACTTCATTATCATAGATTGTTTTTGGTGGCTGTCTTGTTTGCTCCCCCTCTATTTTTTCGATAGGTTTGTCTTCCTCTTCTTTTTTCTCTGTTTCAGCTACTTCGTTTTTCACCTCTTTCTCTATTTCAGCAGGCGTTTCTATCTCTTCCTCTTCAGAAATTACTGTGTAATCCTCTTCATCTTCTTTGTTATAATTTCTAAGTATGCTGGATTTGATATCTTCCTCTTTGTTCTCTTCCCGCCTTTTCATAATTACATAACGGTGGAGCAGTTCTTCAGGTGTATAATCCTCATCCCCAGAATCTTTTGGTTCATTTTTCCCCTCTACCGACTGTTCGCTTAACTCAGTTTCCTCTCTCTTTTCTCCTAAAATTTCTTCTTCGTGAATTTCATCGTCAGCATCATGCGTATCTACATCTGTCTCTTTGTTGTATTCTTCTCCTACCATTTCCTCTACTATTTTATTACTATCTTTATCTTTACTCTCTTTACTATCATCTATTTTATCTATTATTTTATTATCTATCATCTTCTTCTCTTCTAATTCTGAAGCTTCGTTCTCTGAAGCATCATTACCAAGAGGAGCTATCCATCTAACATAGGTTCCTGTCAAGCCATATTCTATTCTTATATAGCCCTCATCCTCAAGAACCCTTATCCACTTATCGAGCGCCCTCCTATTTATCCCGCACGCACTCTGTAGCTCTCCTATACTTGTTCTTTTCTTCTCAGAAATTACCTTTATGAGTTTATCTACATCTGTGCTTATGAGCGGCTCCTCCCCTACCTTTATTACGTCCTCTTTATCATCCATACCTTGCCCACCCTTATCTAAATTAACTTGGAATTGTGTATGATATTATGAGTAGATAGGTTTAAAAATGTAATACCACATTCAACCATGAATTTATACTGCTAAAAAAGCGTGCGATGTCAATTTATGCAACTACTACCTTATACTTACCCGAGAGCTTTTTCATCGCCCGTTCCATCGCAACGTTAACTGCATCTATATTCCCTTTGTACGTCCTCACAGTAAATACGATTTTATTTTTGTATATCCTTGCAGCTCTATCCGTAGGTCTTCCAAACGAGTGCCGCATCCCTTTTTGAAGACGATCTGCGCCAGCACCGGCAATCATCTTATTTTCTCTTGTTATGTGGTGCGGGTAGGACCTTAAGAACATGAAGTAGCCTGCCGGTCCGAGAACCTTCTCAAGATGTTTATTCGCAGACTGCCTCGCGCTTTCTAATGCGTTATCCCTCACAATTATGTCTTGCTTTGAAACAAGATGGACAGTCAGATCAAAATCCGGTTTGTCCGTTCCCATTCTAAACTGATGAAGGTCTGGATGTGGCATTACCTTTACGTATGACTTCCTCGGTTTCCTTGAAAATCTCGTCCACGCAACCTTATCAGGATCCCTTATGGTTCTTGCTGGCCTTATTCCCATAAATATCCACCCGTGTATAATATGAGAATTAACTTTTGATGCATTAGGTTTAATACTCTTACGTTTCTCTCATGACAGCCAAGAAATCCACGGCCTTTAGGCCGTCTGGATGAATTGACCACCTATCCAATCAAATTTTTATCTTAGAAAAACCTCTAGGCAGGCACCTAACTTTTATATTTTTATTCTTCGAAGTTGCTGTATGCGGTTAGTGAAAACACTCAGGATAAAAATAGGCAAGCTATCCAAGAAGAAAAAGCAAATTCTGCTAAAGGAGTATTCAGAATTCCAGA
>Ga0078972_1002934_pt1 | contig 24634 bp, 19 predicted proteins | sample YelNatPaOPGAMG01_FD_67568 | JGI IMG/M metagenome (GOLD analysis project Ga0078972, IMG submission 67568) | Hot spring thermophilic microbial communities from Obsidian Pool, Yellowstone National Park, USA - OP-RAMG-01 (SPADES assembly) (version 2) | ecosystem: Environmental > Aquatic > Thermal...
AGGCAGGATGGCGGAAGCTGATCACGGCCAATGGGGGGCGGGATACAGGTTTTGGATGGCAAGTTAGATGAACGCAAAACAACAGATTATTGAATGTAGGGATGTGACCCCGCGAAGCTCCTGCTCGACAAGTACGTCCACGGTGCCGCGATTGACGAAATCCTCGCCCGCTACAACGGCGCCCCCATCTACTATCACCACGATGGATTAGGCAGCGTTACCCACCTGACCGACGGCACCGGCTCCGTCGTTGAGTCGTACACGTATGATGTTTATGGTGCTGCAACAATCTGGGATGCTTCCGGCAACCCTCAACCCTCGTCCCTCGTCGCTCAACGATTTGCCTTCACCGGGCGGGAATGGTTGGCCGAAGTCGGCTTCTATGATTACCGCCACCGCTTCTACTCGCCGACGATTGGCCGGTTCATGCAGACGGATCCAACACGGTTTGGAGCAGGAGATGTGAATCTCTATCGTTACGTTTTCAATGAGCCTGTAGATGGGAGTGATGAACTTGGTCTCGGCGCCAACGATGTTTCTTCTGTTTCGCATGGTTTGCCCGGACTTCCCTGTGGACCCACTACAAGTTCACCTGGCACTCCCGAAGTGGACTACCCGCAGGGATATTCAATCCTTGGAATAAGTCCAAAACTATATGGATATCCGGGGGAAGGGAGCTCCGCGCCCCTTCTTGGACCTGCTGGAAGGATTCGTGCTGGGTACGTCACAAAGCCGATGAAACCAACAACAAGAAATGGTGCCCCATGTTACATTCCAAACGTTTGCAGCACGACCTGTTGTTCCGCGGGGCAGAAATGGACAAAAACATGGCAGTCGGGCTATATCAATGGAGCGGTTGAGTCAATACCCACCTTGCCTTTTGACCCATTGAATCCAACATACACAGGCGCAAGATGCATACCACTCGATGGTGAAGAAGATGCTGCGCGTGCCCGCTGTAAGGCTGAAGCTCCGGCGCAATGTTCGGGAAATTAGGTCAGTCTAAAGCATTTTGCTGAAAGAAAGAAATGCCACAGAAATTGACTGGATTACTGCTGAGCGTCTTTCTCATTGGCTGTTTTTGTCATCCGGCCAAATACGAATTGGTACGGAGATGGCACGACGGAACGAATGATGTCTATGACATTGAGGTTGAGGTGAGACACTGGTTTGATGGGGTGGGACATCAGATTTTTATTCCAGACGTGCGTTTCGTTCAAAAAAACGAGCGCTTTATCTCCGGCAGGGCCTTTTGGCGATACCCTGATAGAACTTATGGGGGCACAGATGGCAAACCGGACACAAACGAGTTTTGGTTCGTTTTGGATAAGTGCAAAAAGTCTCCGAAATGTTATGTCTTTCTCTCGACAAATTACAACTCTTGGGTGGCATTCTGTGCCACGAACAAAGTGCCGACCAACTTGCTTGACGTTAATCAGTATCGTGAGGCTAATCCGTTGTGGAGTGGTGCCGGACCAGCCCTGTAAAAGGAATTATATCATCACCAGCATTGACTACTCTACCAACAGTTTGGGGAGCAGGGGGAGCAGGGTCAGTTCACCACTCTCCACGCGATGAGTGATCGAAGCCGTTGTTGCCGGTGACGGACGGGCAGCAGTCAGTAATCAGCGTTCAACTATGGCTGTCACTCAGGAATTGAGCGGGATCATGCGGCGGCGATACCGCCATTCGCGGGGTCACGTCTTAACATTTGATTCCGCTGAAAAACCTGCCCGCTGATTTTTTACGTAGCAGTGACGATTTTTCTTCCGGAACTTCCGGCAACCTGCTATAGCCGTGGAGCATGAGCTTGCCCACGTTTTCCACCCAGCAATCGCTGTTCGGCGTCGGCAGTCTGGCCGACAATCTGTTCCCTGCCACCAACCGCTATCGGCTGTTTGCCGAGAAAATCTGGCCGCTGTTGGTCCAAGCGCGCCCCACGCTGGAAACCATGTATTGTGCCGACAATGGTCGCCCCGCCGCGGAGCCGGTCGTGATGGCCGGGGTCTGTCTGCTCCAGTTTCTGGAACGCGCGCCTGATCGCGCGGCGATGGAATTGCTCACGATGCACCTGGGCTGGAAACGCGCGTTGCACCGCGACCTCGATGCCGCCGCGTATAGCCTGTCCTGAGTCCTCGAAGGAATCCGAGCTTGCTGACGTATTTCCGGGACCGCTTGCTCAATCACGAACAAGGGCGGCTGGTTCTCGACACGATTCTGGAGGGATTGTGTGACGCGGGGCTGGTGGCCAAACGAGCGCGGCAACGGCTGGATTCGACGCATGTGTTGGGCGTGGTGCGGCAAATGAGTTCGCTCGAATGCGTGCGCGAGACACTGCGGCTGACGTTGGAAACATTGGCCGGCGCAGTGGCGGAGGAGGCACGACCGGCCGCGTGGAAGAATTGGTGGGAACGGTATGTGGAATCGAAGTTGGATTACCGGGCCGAGGAACAGACGTTGTGGGAGAAACTCGATCAGACCGGTGCCGATGCGTGGGCGTTGTTGGAATGGGTGATGGCGTTGCCGGTGGCGGTGCAGACACAGCCGAAAGTGACGTTGCTGGCGCAGGTGTTCGACGAGTACTTCGAGCGGGTGGAGCAACAATGGAAAGGGCGACGGCAACATGTGACGGGCGGGATTCTCAATCCGCATGAACCCGAAGCGCAATGGCGCACCAAGGGCAAGAACAAGAATTGGATCGGCTACCAAGTGCAAGTGGCCGGAGCCGAGTCCGCGAGACGGCGCTGTCGTGTGCGCCAAACGGCGGCGGAAGAACCGGTGCAGCCGGGCGAGCCGACGCGACAGTTCGTGACGGCGGTGGAGACGCAGTTGGCCACGGCCAGCGACGAAGCCGGGCTGGAAGAAGTGTTGGCCGTGCAGGAAACGGCGGGACGCGAACGACCGAGTGAGTTGTACGTGGACGGCGCGTATGTGAGCGCGGCGAAGATCGTCGAGGCGCGCGCGGAAGGTTGGGAGTTGCTGGGGCCGGCGCAACCCTCGGCGTCGAATGGCACGGGCTACCGGGCCGAAGAGTTTGTGGTGGACATCGCGGCACGGACGGCGCGCTGTCCGGCGGGCGCAGCAAGCACGCAATGCAGTCGGCTGGCAGAAGCGGCGAGCGGGAAAGTGAATTATCGGTTCGAGTGGAGTTGGAAATGTCGGGACTGCGCGCACCGGGAAGCGTGCGTGGGAGGCAAGCAAAGTCATCGCAGCTTGGTGGTGGGCGAACATCACGACGTATTGCAAGCGCGGCGGCAGGCGATGAAGAGCACGGCGTTTACCGGATTGATGAAACGGCGGGCGGCGATTGAGGGCGTCCTGAGCGCAGCGAAGGATCAGCGAACTGGTGCGGGCGCATGGATTGCGGCGCGCGCGGTATCGGGGGTTGAAGAAAGTGGCGTTACAGAACTGGCTGACCGGCGCGGCGTGCAATGTGAAGCGTTGGCTGCGGCTGACCGCGTGGGAGATGGACGCCGTGCAGGCGTAAGGGGGAGGGATCCGGATGAATTGTCGGGCAAAAATGGGCGCGAGGTCGGTTGCGGGTGCTTACCGGAGGCAAACTGGAAAACTTTTCAGACTTTTCGCCGTCCCGGCAGGCGCGCAATTTCAAACTGCGGCTTTTTCAGCGGAATCCAAGTGTAGAGAGCTGACCCCTATGACTCAAATCCTCTCCGTCAAGTGTAGAGATCTGACCCCTATGATGACTTCGCAACGCCGCGACACCGGTGGCGTTGTCGTTCGCGCCTGGGCAACCGGCCACGCTGTCGTAATGCGCCCCGATCACCCGCCACAGGCCGGTGCCGAGACGAACAAGAGCGCGCCGGTTGACCAGTTCCACGGTGGCAAAGCAGGCGCGACCGGCTTCACCTGTCAATCAAGCTCGTGCCGACAGATTCGATCACGAAGGGGAGGCACTTGCGGGGCGCGGCAGACGCTGAGCAAACCGCGAACCGACGACGATGTTTCCGACAACAACGGATTTGCTCACACAGCAGCGCGTGGAGTGTGGAGAGTTGACCCTCCTGACAACGATGTTCTTAGTGTTTCCCGTGGCCGCTGCCGCGCCTCATCCCCCTTCCTTGTTCTCCCACTGGTTTGTTATCACCCGCGTGCGCGGCACGGTGGGCGGCGCTCACAAGCTCGCCGAGCTTCACCCCATATTCCTTGGCAATCTCGCCCCAGCCTTTGCCGGACTTGAACTCTGTGGCGATTTGCTCAAATGTCTTGCCGGTAGCTTTCGCCAAAAGATTGGCAACGCAAAGCCCGCCGTAGCCAAGACCGGTTTGGGACTTCTGCATCTTCAACGTTTCTACCGGCACCCCGGTTTCCGTCGAGATTCGCTCCAACACCTGTTGCTGTCCCGCGACGCTTACCGCATCCAATTCCGATACCTGTTGGGTGAGGTCGGCCACATCTCCGTCTTTATCCTTGGGCTTGGCCGAAACACTCCCGACGACGACCAATCCAACGGTGATTGCGATAACTAACAGAACATTCTTCATAGTACACACTCCTTTCTGGTTAACAGTATAAACACCGTTATTGGTTTTTGGTTTCGGTTGAACAAATAATGGGGTCAGTCCCCAGTATTGGCAACTCCCGATGAAGGTCACGAGTCGTGGGGCCAACGCACCGCACTCCACGCGCTGAGTAATCGAACCCGTTCATCCGCGTATGCTCTGTATTGCTCGGTTGGCGATTCCCCACCCCGACCGGCTTGCCACCCGGCGGTTCTGCAGGTGATGAAAATTCGGCTTGGCGCCCCGAAGGTGCGGGTGTATCAACGCGACCGGCAACGGCATGTTAGGCAGGGTTTGGAAATCCACGCCGGGCAAGAAGTTCTTGATGGCGGTCACGGGCACCGGCCTGGTGCTGTTCGTGTTCGTCCACATGATGGGCAATCTCCAGATGTTCCTCGGTCCCGCAGTGATCAACCGCTACGCCGCCATGCTCCAGACCAGCATCGAGTTCCTCTGGCCCGCCCGGTTCTGGCTGGCTCTTTTCGCGCTGGTGCACATCGTCACCGGCATCACGTTGACCTGGCAGAACCGGCGCGCCCGCGCCGACCGGTATGCCATTGGCAAACCGGTCAATGCCACGCTCGCGTCGCGCACGATGCTGTGGACGGGGTCGTACCTGGCGCTCTACATTGTCTATCATCTGCTCCATTTCACCATCGGCACGATTGATCTGCAGTTGGCCGAATTGAAAACCCCGGACGGCCACCGCGACGTGTATCGGATGGTGATTGGGGCGTTTCAGGACACCCGGGTGGCGTGCGGCTACGTGTTGGCGATGGGCGTGTTGTGTTTTCATCTGAGCCACGGCATCGGCGCGCTGTTCCAATCGCTCGGCATCAAAAAGCCGGGGTATGAACCGCTCATCGAACGGCTGGCGCGGCTCGCGGCGTTGGGGTTGCTCATCGGGTTCGTCTCCGTGCCGGTCGCGGTGCAATGGGGGTGGCTGCAATGAAACTCGACGCCCGGATTCCCAGCGGTCCCGTCCCGCAAAAATGGTCGGCCTGCAAACGCGACCTGAAACTCGTCGCGCCCAACAACAAGCGGAAGTTTGAAATCCTCGTCGTCGGCACCGGCCTTGCCGGCAGTTCCGCCGCCGCCACGCTGGCCGAACTCGGTTACCGGGTGAAAGCGTTCTGCCTGCAAGACAGCCCGCGCCGGGCGCACAGCGTCGCCGCGCAAGGCGGGATCAACGCCGCCAAGAATTACCAGAACGACGGCGACAGCGTGTACCGGCTCTTTTACGACACGATCAAAGGCGGCGATTTCCGCTCCCGCGAGGCCAACGTCTTTCGGCTCGCCGAAGTCAGCGTCAACATCATTGACCAATGTGCCGCGCAAGGGGTGCCGTTCGCCCGCGAATACAGCGGCTACCTGACCAACCGGAGTTTCGGCGGCGCGCAGGTCAGCCGGACGTTCTACGCGCGCGGCCAGACCGGCCAACAACTGTTGCTCGGCTGCTATCAAGCCATGCTCCGCCAGGCGCACCTCGGCCAGGTCCAGATTTTCCCGCGCACCGAGATGCTCGACCTCGTCGTTGTCAACGGCCACGCCAAGGGCATTGTTGTCCGCGACTTGTTGACCGGCAAGGTTTCGTCGCACGCCGGCGACGCCGTGGTGCTGGCCACCGGCGGGTACACCAACGTTTTCTATCTCTCCACCTCCGGTCGCGGCTCGAACGTCACCGCCATCTGGCGCGCCTACAAGAGGGGCGCCGCCTTCGCCAACCCGTGTTTCACGCAGATTCATCCGACGTGCATCCCGGTCAGCGGCGATTACCAATCGAAACTGACATTGATGAGCGAGTCGTTGCGCAACGACGGCCGGGTCTGGGTACCGAAGAAAGCCGGTGACAAACGCCCACCGGCCGAGATACCGGAAAGCGACCGCGATTACTACTTGGAACGGCTCTACCCGGCCTACGGCAACCTCGCGCCGCGCGACATCTCCAGCCGGGCGGCCAAGCGCGTTTGCGACGAAGGCCGCGGCGTCGGGCCGGGCGGGCTGGGCGTCTATTTGGATTTCTCCGAAGCGATTCGCCGGTTGGGCCGGCCCGTCATCGCGGAACGGTACGGCAACCTGTTCGAGATGTACGAGGAAATCACCGCCGAGAACGCCTACGAGACGCCGATGCGGATTTATCCCGCGCCGCATTACGCCATGGGCGGGTTGTGGGTGGACTATCATCTGATGAGCAACCTGCCGGGCTTGTTTGTCATCGGCGAGGCGAACTTCTCCGACCACGGCGCGAACCGGCTCGGCGCGAGCGCGCTGATGCAGGGGTTGGCCGACGGCTATTTTATCCTCCCCTACACCATCGGCAACTACCTCGCCACGATGAAGCAACCGCGTCCGCAGCCCGACGCCGCCGAGTTCCGGCAATCCGAAGCGGAGGTCGCAGCCACCGTCAAACAGTTGCTGGCGATCCGCGGCCGGCAGACCGTCCGGCACTACCACAAGGAGCTGGGCAAGATTCTTTGGGAACACTGCGGCATGGCGCGCAACGCCACCGGCCTGCAACGGGCGCTCCAGCAGATCCCGGCCTTGCGCGAGGAGTTCTGGCACAACGTCAGCGTCCCCGGCGACGACGCCGACCTGAATCAATCCCTCGAACAAGCCGGCCGCGTGGCCGACTTCCTCGAACTGGGCGAGTTGATGTGCCGCGACGCGTTGGCCCGCAACGAATCCTGCGGCTGCCATTTCCGGGAGGAGTTTCAGACCGCCGACGGCGAATGCCAGCGCAACGACGCCGCATTCGCCCACGCCGCGTGTTGGGAATACCGGGGCGCGCAGCAGTTACCGGCCCGGCACATCGAGCCGTTGACCTTTGAGGAAGCCCATCTGGCGGAGAGGAGCTACAAATGAACCTCAAACTCCGCGTTTGGCGACAGAAAAACGCCGCGACTCCCGGCCAGTTCGTCGAATACCACGCCACCGACCTCAACCCCAACATGTCGTTTCTCGAAATGCTCGACGTCGTCAACGAGCAGATCGCCGCGCGCGGCGAGGAACCGATTGCGTTCGACCACGATTGCCGGGAGGGCATCTGCGGCGCGTGCTCGTGCGTCATCAACGGCGAACCGCACGGCCCCCGCGACAAGGTCACCACCTGTCAGACCTATCTCCGCAGCTTCCGCGACGGCGACACCGTCACCATCGAACCGTTCCGGGCCAACGCGTTTCCCCTGATCAAGGACCTGGTGGTGGACCGGACCGCGTTTGACCGGATCATCCAGGCCGGTGGCTACATCTCGGTCGGGACCGGTCACCCGCCGGATGCAAACTCCTTGCCGGTGCCGAAACCGTTGGCCGATCTGGCGATGGACGCCGCCGCGTGCATCGGGTGCGGCGCGTGTGTCGCCGCCTGCAAGAACGCCAGCGCGATGCTCTTCGTCGCCGCCAAAGTCTCGCACCTGAATCTCCTGCCGCAAGGCGCGCCGGAACGCGATGTCCGGGCGTTGGCGATGGTGGATCAGATGGACAAGGAAGGTTTCGGCGGTTGCACGGTCACGCTCTCCTGCGAGGCCGTCTGCCCGAAAGGGATCAGCGCGAGTTTCATCGCCAAGATGAACCGGGATTTTCTCCGGGCGATGTTGCTCAACCCGTAGCGGTCACTTTTTCAGCGACACCTTGCCGACGATGGTCAGCATCAACAGGCCGCCGATCAGACCGAACGGGGCCATGAAGTAGAAGTAATTGCCCCAGCTCTTGTCGAGCAACTGTCCGAGCAATGCCCCGGCCAGCGCGCCGCCAAAATATTGGAACGAGTCAATCAACCCCGACGCAAACCCGGCCATCCGCCGGCCGCCGATGTCCATGGCCGCCGCGGTCCCAAGGATCGAGTGCGTCGAGTTGGCCGTAAAGGCAATCAGAATGAAGAAAACAATCGTCGCATCCACCGTGTGGAAGTGGGCGGCGAGAAAGATGATCAACGCCTCCAGGAAATACAGCCCGGCCGCCACCGGCGCGCGACGGCCTTTGAACACTTTGTCCGAAAGATACCCCGACAGCAACGACCCGGCAGAAGCGACGAACGGAATCAGAAACGCCAGCCACTGAAACTTCGTCCCTTTCAAATCCACGGCGTACACTTCCTGCATGTACCGGGGGAACCACTGGTCCACGCCCTGGCGGACCACCCCGGTACAGGCATACGCGAACGCGCACACCCAGACCGCCGGCGTCCGCGCAATCGCCAGGAACACCTCGCTCACCGAGGCCCGCACCTCGGTTCCCGCATGGTCCGCCTCCCCGGCATGGACACCGGCAAACCCGGCTGCCTCGGGGGTATCTTTGACCCACAACGCCAGAGCGACCGCGACGACCGTCGCAATGGCCGCCGGCATCCAAAACAACCACCGCCAGTGCAACGGCGGCACCACGAACAACCCCAGCACCGTGAACCCGGCCAGCAAGGCCGGCCCGAGCTTGAAAATGCCGAACCGGCCGAGGTTGATCATAAACCCAAAAATCCCGGCAAACCGGCCGCGCTCGTTCTGACTGAACCACGCGGCGTTGATCTTGATCATGCCGGGCGCGCCGAACGCCTGCAGGTACTGGTCGAGACCGCGAATCACCATGAAGATGGGCAACAGCCCCCAGAACGACGCCAGGCCAAAGAACACGTTCATCGTCACCGTGCCGGCTGCGCCGATGAGCATCGCGCGTTTCCCGCCGATCCGGTCGGTCAACAGTCCGTTGATGATCTGGCCGACGCCGTACGCCAACATCGCCGTCGTGATGATGTTGCCCATCTGCGCCTTGGTGAAGCCGTACTCGTCGGCGATGGCCTTGTTGGCGATGGGGAAATTGTACCGGCACATGTAGTACGCGGTGTACATCAGGCCGATGATCAACCAGTTCTGGCCGCGCCGCGCCCGAAAACCAGGCGGATATGTCCGCGGGGTCACCACGGCTCGGTCGGACTCCACAACCGTCGTTCCGCGCGCGGCACGTCGCCGTGCTGCTCCAAAATCTGTTGCCCGCGCCGGCTCAGCACAAACCGAATGAATTGTTTCGCGACCGCCGACTCCCGCGCGGCGTTCGTATAGAACCGCAAGGCCCGCGCGTAAGGATACCGCCCGTCCTCAATCGCCAGCGCCGACGGCAACACGCCATTGATCGCCACCGGCTTGACGCCCGGCCACTTCGTCAGATCCATCCCGACGTAGCCAATCCCGCCCCGGTCCCGCGCCACCGCCCCGGCAATCTCCGCGTAGCTCTGCAACGGCCGGGCGGACGCCGCATACGGCCGGCGATCCAGCGCCAGTTCCTGAAAACCGAGATACGTCCCCGAAACAGGATCGCGAATGTAGGGGTGCACCGGCAGGTCCGGCCCGCCAACCGCCGTCCACTGGCCGGCGGCGCCGGTGAAAAGTTCCCGGACCTGCGCGTCGCTGAGTTTGGCCACCGGATTCACCGCATTCACAATCACCGCCACGCCGTAGTAGCCAATCACATAGTGATTCAGGCGAAGACCGCGCGACTGGGCCAATCGCAATTCATCTTCGGATGCCGCGCGCGACGCCGCCGCGATGTCGCACGCGCCGGCCGCCAATGCCGCAAACCCGGTCGCGCTCCCCTTCGACTCCAACTCCACGGTCAAACCGGGATGGAGTCGGGTGAATTCCTGAATCAGCCGCGGCCCGAGTGTCTCGCCGAACGTGTTGGAGCCTTTGATGACGAGTTTTTCCGCCGCGCCCGCCGAGGCCGCAAGGAACAACATCAGGCAAGAGAATGCCAACCGCATGGCCGGCATCCTACCGAAACGAGCCGCGAACGTCAACCGACCCGAAACAACTGCCCCATCTTTTTGCCGAGCAAGAGACTGGCCCCGAGGATCGTGACGGCGAGGAAGATCATCGCCCACACGCCCAGTGCCGCCGCGAGATATTTGCCGGTGCCGATGAGTTGGAACAATTCGTAGATCGTCTTGGTGATCGGGAAATAATCCGCCCGTTGCGCCAGCATCAGACTGTCGCTGACCTCCAACATGCTGAAGGAAAACGCGAGCAAAATGCCCGCCACCAGGTTCGCCGCGATCAACGGCAACGTGATCCGCCGCACCGTCGTCCACGGCCGCGCGCCGAGGTTGGCGGCCGATTCTTCGAGCGCGACGGACGTCTGCTGCAACCCGGCCACCGCCGACCGCACCATGTAGGGCAACCGGCGCACCGCGTAGGCAATCACCAAAAACAACGTCGGATTCGTCCGCACATCGAGCACATGCTGCCAGAACCGGTTATCTTTGACCCACGCCAGATTGCCGAGATACGAACTGATCGCCAGATACCCAAACGCCATCACCAGCCCCGGCACCGCCAGCGGCAACATCGCCAGCGTGTCAAGCACGCCGCGCGCGCGCAGGTCCGACCGCACCACCACAAACGCAATCGTCACGCCGAGCGCAATGTTCACCATCACCGCCAACGCCGAGTACAACAAACTGTTGCGAATGCTGCCCACCGTCATCCCATGCCCGAGCGCTTCCCGGTAGTTCTCCCACGTCACCCGTTGCGGCAACACGCTTTGATACCACGAGCCCGGCTCGCTCACACTCGTCAACAACACCCCGGCATGAGGCAACAACGCCACCCCGGTCACCACCACGAACGGCAACAGCACCAGCCAACCGCGCCAGCCGCGCGCCGTGACCGGCCCGCCCGCCGTGGCCGCCTTGCTCTGCATCGCGTACGCTTTGCCGCCCAGCGCGACCTTGCCGGCCGCGTACAACAAACAACTCATCGCCAACATCACCGTCACCAGCGCGTACGGAAACGGATTCGTGTTGATCTCCTTCAGAGCGTCGAAGACCTGCACCGGCGCGCACCGGGTGTAGTTCATAATGAGCGGCGTGCCCAGTTCCGTGAAACTCCAGATGAACACCAGCGTCGCCCCGGCAAACAACCCCGGCATCATCAACGGCAACGTGATCCGCCAAAACTTCCGCGCCCACCGGCAGCCGAGATTTTCCGCCGCCTCCTCCATTGCCGGATCAATGTTCGCCAACGCCGCCAGCACGTTCAGGTACAAAATCGGATACAACCCGAACGCCTGCAGCGCCACCACGCCGAAGTACCGGCTCCGCCCCAGCCAGTCCACCGGGCCGAGACCGAACAACGCATTCACCGCGCCGTACTGGCCGAACATCTGTTGAAACCCGATCGCGCCGACGAACGGCGGCAGAATCATCGGCACCAGTACCAGCCCGCTGAACAGTTTCTTGCCGGCAAACTCATACCGGTTGGCCAGCCACGCCAACGGCACCGCAATCAGCATTGCCACCGTCGTCGTGCCCACGGCGATCTTGAAGCTGTTCCACAATCCCTCGGCATAAATCGGATTCTGCAACACCCCGGCCAGATACCGCAGGGTGAACCGGCCCTGGACGAAAAACCCGCCACTCAACACCACGCCCAGCGGCAGCAGAAACAACACGCCAAACGCCGCGCTGCACAACGCAAACACCACCCAGGCCGTCGAGCGTCTCATGGCAAAATGAGACAAGCATCTTGCTTGTCCCCTCCTCGGTTGCCGGCAGCGGACAAGCTGGCAGCTTGTCCCACCTGGTTGCGCGCTTCCCGGTAATTCCTTCGGAAAAATTCCGTCCACTCCCCCAGGTACGTCAGCCGGTCCTGACGGCTCGTCACCTCGCGCGCGTTGGCCCACGTGACCGGCAGCCGTTGCAGCGCGGCCATCGCGGCCGGGCAGCGCGCCGGTCCGCCCGCCCGCACAATCGCCCGCCACGCCGCCCGCAATTCGTCGGCCGAATCCAGACACATTGCCCGAATCAAATCGCGTTGGACGTTGAACAACCGGGCCGTCCACCGGCTCCGATACACAAACTGTTCCGCGAGCCGGTAGGGGTTGATCAGCGGGTCGTTCAGCGGGTCCGACACAAACGGCAAATGCCGGTCGGCTTGCCGGTAGAACTCTTCCCGAATCGGCAACCGGCGCAGCGCGTATTTCTTCGGTCCGCCCGGCGTGCCCGGCCGGTAACACCAGAGTTTTTGTCCCGCCTCGCTCAACGTGAACTCAATGAACCGCACCGCCACCGTCCGATTCGGCGCGCCGCGCAACAGGCCGACCGGGTCGCACGACACGCTCGATCCACCTGCGGGCGTCACATACACCATGCGTTCCGCGCCGCGCGCGTCGCGGCTGGTCTGCGCTTGAAACCGCGCGTAAAAATCAATCGCCAGGCCGACCGCCGCGTCGCCCGTGCTCACGTCAATCGGCACCTTGCTGGCCGAGTCGGTGAAATACCGGGCATTCGCGCCGATCAACTGCACCAGCCGCACGCCGTTCAACCACCCCTGCCCCACCGCCGCGTTGTAGGCCGGTGGGAAATCTTTGCCGGCCCGCTCCAGCTCGTCCACTTGGGCGTCCGTAAAGCCGGCGGCGCGCACGGCCTCGTGGCATTGTTGCTGAATGATCATCTCGAACGCCTTGGCGATGCTGCCACTCTTCGTGGGGTCCGCCACGCCGACCTGGCCGAAATAAACCGGAGCGGTCAGGTCCACCCACCGGCGCGGCGGCGTGACGACACCCAGATCGCGCAGCCGGTCGCGGTTGTAACAAATGCCGAATGTGCTGACCGTGTTGCCGAACAACGTCGCCGTCCGCCACGTTTCACCGCTGATTTGGGCCGGGTAACCAAAATCCGGCAAACCCGTCACCGGCACCGTTAATCCCTGCTGAAACAACCGCGTGTGATCGTACTCGCCGCCGCCGAAAAACAAATCAATCCGCGCCGTCACCTTGCCCGGATCATCCACCGCCCGAAACGCGGCGTGGATTTCCGGGAACTGGGAGGGTTGGATCGCCAACATGTCGTCCGCTGCCCCTGCCGGCCACGGTTTACCCTGCGCCGTCCACCACGCCCGCATCGCCGCGACGTATTCGGACACGAGATACCGGCTGATTTCGGTGGCGCCGCCAATGTTCAGCCAGTCCACCTTGACCGGCCGGCCGTGGTGTTGCCGGTGCCACTCGGAAAACGCCCGCGCGAACTCGTACCGGATCGCCTCGTTGTGCGGCGTCACAATCGTCAACACCGGATCGCCCGGCCGCCAATCGTCCGTCTCGGCGGGTTGGCGCAACAGAAACGGCAGCGCCACCACCGCCGCCGCGACCGCGAGCACTGTGACGTTGCGGACCATCAGGACTCCAGCACCACGACGTTCTCCGGCCGGAACCAGATCGTCGTTTCCTCGCGTCGGTCGTCGCGGGCAACAATTTTCGGGTGCAGGTCAAAGACCTTCAATTCCACTGCGCCGAGCGTGACCAGATGTTGCGCCATCTCGCCGAGATAAATGCTGTGATGCACGACCGCGCGAAACACGTTCACCGCATCCGCCGGCGGCGCGCCCACGTGAATGACCTCCGGTCGCACCGAGACCGTCACCGGCTGCCCCGCCGCGAAGCGTCCGTCCGTCCCGCTGACAATCGTGCCGTGCGGTGTCTGCACCTCGACTTGATGATCCGTCATGCGCGCGACGGTGCCTTCAATGAAATTTGTTTCGCCGATGAAACCGGCGACGAACTTGTTGACCGGCCGCTCATAGACTTCGCGGGGCGGCCCGCTTTGTTGGAGCCGACCTTCGTGCAAAATCGCCAGCCTGTCGGCAATCGAGAGCGCCTCTTTTTGGTCGTGCGTCACGTAAATGGCCGTCAGCCCGACCTCTTTGCAGATGCGGCGGATCTCCGTGCGCATCTCCAACCGCAGCTTCGCGTCGAGATTCGACAACGGCTCATCGAGCAGAAGACATTGCGGGCGGATGACCAACGCGCGGGCGAGCGCGACCCGTTGTTGTTGGCCACCGGACAACTGCGGCGGCCGGTAATCGGCCCGGTCGGTCATCTTCACCAACGCCAACGCCTCGTCCACGCGCCGGCGCAACTCCGCTTGCGGCACGCGGCGCAGTTCGAGGCCGAACGCCACGTTCTCCCGCACGGTCATGTGCGGCCACAGCGCGTAGCTCTGAAACACCATGCCGGTCTCGCGCGCATACGGGGGCAACCGGGTTGCGTCCCGGTTGCCGATGAAAATCTGGCCTTCGTCGGGAACGTAAAACCCGGCCACGCAACGCAGCAGTGTCGTCTTGCCGCACCCGGACGGACCGAGCAGAAAAAAAATCTCCCCATCGGCGATCTCCTCCGAGATGTTCTGGACGACCGTCAGCGCCCCAAACCGTTTCGTGACCTGCCGCAAAGAGACGTTCATTGCCCGGTTGGTGTACCAAAACCGGGCGCGCGACGCGAGCCGGGGATGGTGACGATCATGATCGCGCCCCAGCCAAAAGCTGGAGATACCGTCTTGGGTGTCAGGTGGCGGGAGCATCGTTTGGATCAAAGGGACGATTGTGTTTGAGGACGGCATCGCCCGAGTCGGTCTTGGTGCGGAGCAGTTCGTTTTGCGCGAACGCTTTGATGCGGGACGGGTTGACGACGCTGACGGTGACGCCCTGCTGATGCAGAAACAAGGCGAGGGCTTCGCCATAGACGCCGGTGGCCTCCATGCAGGCTCGAATCGGCAGGGTCGCCCGATCCCCGATCCATTGTTGTAGCGCCGTGAAACCGTCGGCGGTATTGGGGAATGAGCGTGGGTGGGTGTGGCCGTCCTGAAGCAGGGCGGCATCGAACTTGGCCTTGGCGATGTCGAGGCCGAGGGAGGCAAACGAGGCAGTTGTCATAGCGGACTTCTGATGGTTGAATATGAGTTGCTGTGGAAAGACACGCGGTGGGCGGGGAAAGAGAGCTGATCGACAGAACAGGCTTTCCAACCTGGCCGCAAGCCCAGCTTCATCTTTCCCCGGTCTTTCCACGGTTGGTTTCACCAGACACAATACAAAAAGAACCATCAAGAGAAGATACAAGCCGCTGGCTTCAGCCTGCGCGCGTCCGAACGCACCCTAATGGACTTATAGCGCCTCACAAAACTGTGGTCCGGCGGGCCGCGCTTCCGCGTGGCCGCAGTGGTCAAAGCAACAGCGCGGTCGCGCAGAAGCGCGACCCTCCGAACAGATGTTTTCTGAGGCGCTCTTAATCCCGCGAGTTGCGGATCGCCAGCAGGTGCAACAGGTGGAACAGCGCCGAGAGGAACGCGGCCACGTAGGTCAGCGCGGCAGCGTTGAGCACCTTGTTGACGCCTTCGGCTTCCTGCGTGCTGACAAATCCGCTCCGCAACAGCACGGCTTTGGCCCGCCGGCTGGCGTCGTACTCCACCGGCAACGTGATCAACTGGAACAGCGTCAGCACCGCGTAGATGATGATCCCCAACGTGATGAACCCCATGATCCCAAACCAGAACCCGCCGATGACCACGAGCGGCAACAATTGCGACGCCACCATCGTGGCCGGCACGACGCTCATCCGCAATTGCAGCGGCGCGTAGGCCTGCTGGTGCTGGATGGCGTGACCGGCTTCGTGCGCGGCAATCCCCACCGCCGCCACCGATTCGCTGTCATACACACCGGGCGAGAGGCAGAGCCGTTTCTTGGTCGGGTCATAATGATCACCCAGCCAGGATTCGGTGCGGGTCACCTCGACATCGTGGATGCCGGCCTCGTCCAAGATCGCCCGAGCGACTTCCGCCCCTGTGATCCCGCGCCGGGTGCGGACTCTGGAATACCGGTTGAACGCGCTGCTGACGCGGATCTGGGCAATCACCGCCACCACCACCGCGACGATAATCAACAAAAATGTAATTTGCGGATTCAGCATCATGGAACGTTAGATAGCATAGCCGCGCCGGGCGTTCAAGAGGACCGTCTCAATTCAGCCACCGCCAAACCAACGCCACTGCGCTGCACAGCGCGAGGCCCAGCACGACCGGCAGCAGCGCGGCGAAGGCCGTCCACTTGGCGCTGCCGGTCTCCTTGTAGATCGTGTAAATCGTCGTGCTGCACGGGTTGTGAACGAGACTGAACAACATCAGGTTCACCGCCGTCAACAACGTCCATCCGCCCCGCGTCAGCAACGCCTTCACGCTCGCGTCTTCCGCCTCGAACATCACGCCCGCCCCCGCGCCCATGTCAGCCACGCCGGTTGTCAGCACGGTCAGCATCAGAATGGTCGGGATGACAATCTCGTTGGCCGGGATGGCAATGACATACGCCAGCAAAATAACACCGTTCAGGCCCATCACCCACCCCAGCGGCCCGAGCCAGCCGATGATGTGTTCGGCCACCGTCGCGTCCGCCACCCGCACGTTGGCGACCAACCAAATCACGCAACCCGCCGGCGCGGCAAACACAATCGCCCGCCACAACACCAACACCGTCCGATCAATCAACGACGTGTACACCGTCTGCCAAAACCGCGGCGGCCGGTACGGCGGCAGTTCGAGGCTGAACGTCGAAACCTCGCCCCGCAACACCGTCCGCGACAACGCCCACGACACCGTGAACGTCAACAAGACTCCCAACATCACCACCCCAACCACCGCCGCCGCCGAAACAATCCCCGCCAGCGCAGGCGGCACCAGCGCGCCGATGAACAGCGTGGCGATCAGGATTTGCGTCGGCCACCGGCCGTTGCAGATGGCGAAGTTGTTGGTGATGATCGCGATCAGCCGCTCGCGCGGACTGTCAATGATCCGGGTCGAGACGATGCCGGCGGCGTTGCAGCCGTAGCCCATCATCATGCTCAACGCCTGTTTGCCGTGCGCGCCCGCCCGCTTGAACAGCGCGTCGAGATTGAACGCCACGCGCGGCAGGTAGCCGAGGTCTTCGAGCAGCGTGAACAGCGGAAAGAAAATCGCCATCGGCGGCAACATCACGCTCACCACCCACGCCGTCGCCAGATACAGCCCGTCCACCAACACGCCTTTCAACCACCACGGCAACCCGATGGTCACCGCCCCCTGCCCGATCAGCGGATGCAACTGATCCACCAGCACCCACGCCAAAAACCGCGATGGATAATTCGACCCGGTAATCGTGATCCAGAACACCACCGCGAACAGCAGCATCATCAACGGGAATCCCCACAACCGGCTCGTCACGATCCGGTCGAGCCGCCGTTCCCATTGGAATCGTTTCGGCGCGGCCGGCGCCGTGACCGCGCGCGCCGCGATCTGTTTCGCATCGGCGTAGATCGTCTCGACGATTTTGTCGTGGAAATCGCCGTGCACGTCCCACCGCAAATCCTCCGCGAGTCGCAGGACATCGTCACCGGTTTTGGGGGAAACTACATTCATGGTCATCCATGGCCCGGTAGGGCACGACCGCCGGTCGCGCCGTGGCCTTCAGGTAGAACCCATCCGGAAACCTCTTTGCTGAACGATGTCATTCTGAGCGCAGCGAAGAATCTCTGCCGTTGGCGGCGAATTTCTGAACGACCGAGACCCTTCGCTTCGCTCAGGGTGACAATCAGGGGAGGTTTTCGGATAAGTTCCAGATCAGTTTGGCGCGCCCGGCGGTGGCGCCCTGCCCACAATCGGTTCATGCGTTTTGTCCCCCTTCCCCATTTCCGGCATACAACCGCGCCAACTCGCCGGACTTCACGGCCTGAATCATCCGGTCATCGCCGTCGAGCAACCGCAACGCCACCCAACGCGCGTTCGGCAATTGCGGGAACGCGCGCTGCACCGCGCCCGTCAACTCCGCCAACGCCCGATGCGCCCGGTCGTTGTTGGTCGGCGTGCGATAGGGCCGGCACACCACCCGACCGGTCGCCACCGCGTCGAGCGTCGCCACCAGCTCCGGCAACCCTTCCCGTTGCCGGGCCGCCGTCGGCACCACCGGCACGCCGAGGTCCTTCGCCAGCCGCTCGTGGTCCACCGTGATCCCGTGCCGGCGCGCCTCGTCCATCAGATTCACGCAGACGACCACCCGGTCGGTGATCTCCAACACCTGCAACACCAGATTCAAGTTCCGCTCCAACCGCGTCGCGTCCGCCACCACCAGCGTCACGTCCGGTTTGCCGAACAAAATGAAATCGCGCGCCACTTCCTCGTCCACACTCCGGGCGAGCAGCGAATACGTGCCCGGCAGGTCCACGATCTTGTAGTTGCGTCCCTGAAACGAAAACGCGCCTTCGGCCCGCGTCACGGTCTTGCCGGGCCAGTTGCCGGTGTGCTGCCGCAGTCCCGTCAACGCGTTGAACACCGTGCTCTTGCCCGTGTTCGGATTGCCGGCCAGCGCCACGACATAATCCACCTTCGCCACATCCAAGCCAAGCTTGCGCAACCCGGCATCGGGCGCGCACTCGACACAATCGCCGCACGCCCGGCTCATGGTCCCGCCTCCGGCTCCACCAACACCAAATCCGCCTGCTCCCGACGCAACGCCACCACCGTCTCGCGCACCCGGTACGCCGTCGGATCGCCCAACGGCCCGCGCAATTCAGTTTCCACAATCGTCCCCGGCACGAGGCCCAAATCCAACAACCGCCGCCGTTCCGCCCCCCGGCAGCGCGGCGACAGCGCCACCACCCGGCCGCGCGCGCCGGCGGGGAGTTGACTGAGCGGCTGGCCGCGTTCGCCCGCGTCGGCCGGCGCTTCGACCACCGTGACGTTGGCCGCCACGACCGGCGCGAGCACGTGTTGCCGGCCTTCGACTTCGATGATGACCCGGTGCGACGTGGACGACACCACCCGCACCGTCAATCCCGGACACAAGCCGATGGCTGCCAACTGCGCGAACACAGCTTCCGGCTCGTCTTCGATATGCACAATCCGCGCGAGTTTGCCGACCGGCCAATCCGCCAGCGGCGTGCCTTCCCGTTTCGGCAGGTGCCCGTCGGCGGTCGGAATCGGGTCGCCATGCGGATCGAATCGGGGATGGCCGAGTCGTTGCGCCAACTCGGCCACTTCGGCAGTGGTGAGATGATGTTCCTTGTCGTGCGCCCGCTGATGCCAGCGGGTCTCGTGATAACCGGTCTCCTGCGCGAGATACGTCTCATAAAGCCGGTGGGCCCGGAGCACTTGCAACGCATACCGGCGGCCCTCGTCGGTGAGCCGAAACACGCCATCGCGCAACGTCGCCAGCCCCGCGCTTTGCAGGACGCCCAAAACGCGGCCGCCTTCCGCTGCCGAATACCCTTCACTCCCGGCCAAGCTCTCCGCCGTGCCCGGTTGCCCCTGTTCCTCGCGTGAATACAAATGTTTGAGCGCGTCTTCGCCGCGCGCGCGTTCCTGGTCACTACCTGTCAATGGTTGAGCCATCGGCCAAGACATGCACCCACTCCCGCCTGCTGTCAATCCCGCCGCCGCACTTCTGTGTAACACCTGTTACATAAAAGTGGTAAATTCCAGGCTCTGGGAAATTAATGTTGCCGGCGCGGCCGCCTTCCGGCACACTGTCCGCATGGCCGATGTCCCCCAACCCGGTATTGCGACCGTGCCCGCCGACGCCACGAGCGTCCCACGCCGGGTGGTCACCGGCCCGATCTCGTGGCGGCGCACGTTCGCGGCGCTGCGGCATCGCAACTACCGGCTGTTCATGGGCGGGCAGCTCGTGTCGCTCATTGGGACCTGGATGCAAACAGTCGCGGTGGGCTGGCTGGTTTATGAGCTGAGCCATTCGGCGATGACGCTGGGTTTTGTCGGGTTCATCGGCGCGCTGCCGATGACGTTGCTGACGTTACCGGCGGGGGCGCTGGCCGACCGCGTGCCGAAGCGGAGGATTCTGCTCGTGACGCAAATCGGCGCGATGATGCTGGCGTTCGTGTTGGCCGGTCTGGTGTGGTGGGGAACGATTGAAGTCTGGCACGTGGCGGCGTTGAGCGTGTTGCTCGGCGTGACCAACGCCTTCGACGTGCCCGCCCGGCAAAGTTTCATCGTGGAACTCGTCGGCAAAGACGACCTGATGAACGCCATCGCGCTCAACTCCTCGATGTTCAACACAGCCCGCGTGGTCGGTCCCGCGGTGGCGGGCGTGGTGATCGCCAGTGTCGGAACCGCCGCGTGTTTCCTGCTGAACGGCTTGTCGTATCTTGCCGTCATTGCGAGTTACCTGCTCATGCGGTTGCCGGTCGCGTCGGTCCAACACGATGGGCATTCGCTGTGGCGCGCCACCGGTCATGTGATCCGGTACGCCGCCGGCGAGCCGGTCATTCGCGCCGTGATGATCATGGTCGCGGTCATGAGCCTGTTTGGCTGGTCGTACAGCGTGTTGTTGCCGGTGTTCGCGCGGGACATCCTGCATCTCAACGCGCGCGGATTTGGCATGCTCGTTTCCGCCAACGGCATCGGCGCGTTACTCGGTGCGCTCACGCTGGCGTCGTTGGGCAACTACCCGCACCGGCGCCGCCTCCTTTTTGCGGGCGTGACCGGCTTCTGTGTGACCATCAGTCTGTTTGGGATTTCCCGGCACCCGTGGCTCTCGGCGGCGGCATTGGTCGGCGTGGGATACTCGATGATTCTGTTTTTCGCCACGGCCAACACCATTGTTCAGTTGCGCTCCCATGACGAATTGCGGGGCCGGGTGATGGGTTTGTACGCGCTGGCGTTTTTGGGGCTGAATCCGTTTGGCAGCATCTTGGCGGGGGCGGTCGCGCAAGCCACCAGCGCGCCGGTGACGGTCTGGCTCGGCGCCGCGGTGTGCGCCGGGGCCGGGATCATCATTGCCCGGCGGACGCGGCCCGGTGGAGTCCCCGGCCCGACCAGTTAACGATGCAGGGGGACCTTGGATGCATCTGAACACTGGACCGTGAGTCCAGATTCCCTGTCGGCCGACAACAATCTGACCGCGGTTTCTCTTGGCGATGGGGATAAACCGAGAGCGCCCGGAGCGCTTGGAATCGCCACTCCGGGCTTGTATTCGGCGGCTTGTTGGCGGTAGTTTTATTTCGCAGAAAAACTGAGGGGCAGCCATGAGGAATACAATCATTCGGATTGTTTTGGTGTGCGGAATGCCAGGCATCAGTCAGGCGAGGTACCGCAGATGATCAACTACCAGGGGCGCGTCACTGTCAGCGGCACCAACTTCACCGGCACCGGCCAGTTCCGCTTCGCGCTGGTGAACTGCACCGGAGCCACCACCTACTGGAGCAACGGGGTGAACAACGTCGCGCTCACCGTCACCAAAGGCCTCTACTCCGTGTTGCTCGGCAACACGAACCTCGCAAACATGGCTGCATTACCGGCAAGCTCGGCTGTCCAAGCCGAAGTAAACACCGGTTATCTCTGCAACAAAATTGCCGGCATCGGAAATAATCAGTGGATGCCCCTCAGCCATACCGGAAGCATTTTTGGATACTGAGAACACACCCAAACAACCATAGAAAGGAACCGTACCAATCATGAAACACTCAATCCATCCAACAAAAGCGGCGATACGAGCACTTCTGTTCGGCGTCGGCCTCCCGCTGCTGGCCAGCGCGCAGGTGCCCTCACTGATCAGTCATCAGGGCCGGGTCAGCGTCGGCGGCACCAACTTCACCGGCACCGGCCAGTTCCGCTTCGCCCTGGTGGACCCCGGCACCAACACCGCCCGACAAGCCACCGCCACCGCCGTCGTCAATAGCGGTTTCATCACCTCTTTCGTGATCACCGACGGCGGTGCAGGCTATACCACCGCGCCGGCAGTCCAAATCACCGACATCACCGGCACCGGCGCCGTCGCGCAGGCTTCCATCGGCGGCGGGGCAGTGACCAACATCGCCGTCATCAATCCCGGCAGCGGTTATTCGAGTAATCCCACCGTCACCCTCGATCCACCGCCATCCAACATCATCTATCAAACCTACTGGAGCAACGGCGTGAACAACGTCGCGCTCACCGTCACCAAAGGCCTCTACTCCGTGTTGCTCGGCGACACCACCATTCCCAACATGGCGGCTCTCTCCGCCGCGGTCTTCACCAACAGCAACGTGCGATTGCGCGTGTGGTTCAACGACGGCGTCAGCGGCCTGCAACAACTCAGTCCCGACCAGCGCCTCGTCGCCGCCGGTTACGCCCTGATGGCCGCCAACGTGCCCGATGGCGCCATCACCAGCAGCAAACTGGCCACCGGCGCAGTCGGCGCGGCGCAGATTGCTAACGGCGCAATCAGTTCCAGCAAACTGGCCACAGGGGCGGTGACGACCGCAGCCTTGGCCGCGGGTGCTGTGGGCACGACGCAGATTGCGACCGGCGCGGTGGACAATGCCCGGCTGGCCAACAACAGCATCACCGTGACGGCCGGTTCGGGCTTGAACGGAGGCGGCACCGTACCGCTGGGCGGCAGCGTCAGTTTAGCGGCAGCGGTGAACCGTGACGCCACGCTGGTGGGCAACGGCGGCAGCAGCAGTTTGGGATTGAACCTGGCCAATCCGAACACGTGGACAGCGTTGCAGACGTTCAGTCCCGGGATCACGGTCTCGGGCCAGGTGCAGGCAATTCGGCTGAACGTTGGGTACAGTCATTTCATTTCCGGTACTGGTAACACTATTGCCGGTGGATACCTGAACACAAATACCGGAAATTATGCGGCGGTTGGCGGCGGTTATGCAAACACTGCGAGCGGCTATGCCACCGCCATTGCCGGCGGCTACCAAAACACCGCCAGTGGGACCGGTGCATTTATCGGAGGTGGAGGCTACGATGGCTTTACCGCTGGCTGGAACATCGCCAGCGGGCGTGCCTCCGTCATCGGCGGCGGAATGTTCAACCAAGCGACGACCAACTATGCCACCGTCGCCGGCGGCTACACCAACACCGCCAGCGGCCTTGCCGCCACTGTTGCTGGAGGTTACTGGAACACCGCCAGCGGCTATATTGCGACCGTCGGCGGCGGCTTTGCAAACTCCGCCACCGCCAACTACGCCACCGTCGCCGGCGGCTACTACAACACCGCCAGCGGCTGGTATGCCACCGTCGCCGGCGGCTCCCTAAACACCGCTAGCAACTCGTATGCAACCGTCGCCGGCGGCTACCTAAACACCGCCAGCGGCAACGACGCCACCGTCGCCGGCGGCTACCTAAACACCGCTAGCAACTCGTTTGCAACCGTCGCCGGCGGCGACCAAAACACCGCCAGCGGCGTCCGTTCGACCGTCGCCGGCGGCTACCGCAACACCGCCAGTGGGACCGGTGCATTTATCGGAGGTGGAGGCTACGATGGCTTTACCGCTGGCTGGAACATCGCCAGCGGGCGTGCCTCCGTCATCGGCGGCGGAATGTTCAACCAAGCGACGACCAACTATGCCACCGTCGCCGGCGGCTACACCAACACCGCCAGCGGCTGGTATGCCACCGTCGCCGGCGGCTACCTAAACACCGCTAGCAACTCGTTTGCAACCGTCGCCGGCGGCTACCTAAACACCGCCAGCGGCGACTACGCCACCGTCGCCGGCGGCTACCTAAACACCGCCAGCGGCTATATTGCGACCGTCGCCGGCGGCTCCCTAAACACCGCTAGCAACTCGTATGCAACCGTCGCCGGCGGCTGCCGCAACACCGCCAGTGGACCCGGTGCATTTATCGGAGGTGGAGGCAACGACGGCTTGACCGCTGGCTGGAACATCGCCAGCGGGCGTGCCTCCGTCATCGGCGGCGGAATGTTCAACCAAGCGACGAACTATGCCACCACCGTCGCCGGCGGCCTCTACAACACCGCCAGCAACCCGTATGCAACCGTCGCCGGCGGCTACCAAAACACCGCCAGCGGCTGGTATGCTACCGTCGGCGGTGGCTACACCAACACCGCCAGCGGCTATGCCGCCACCGTCGCCGGCGGCTACGGCAATACTGCCGGAGGCAATTACAGTTTTGCTGCCGGGCAGTCCGCCATGGCCACCAACATCGGCGCATTCGTCTGGTCCAGCGGAAGTTTTGCTACCTACTCTTGGGGGGACTACACCTTCACCGTGCGTGCCTCCGGTGGTGTCCGATTCTATTCTGCCTCCACCGGCACGACCAATGGCGTACAACTGGCAGCCGGTGCCGGTTCGTGGTCCACGCTCAGCGACCGCAACGCGAAGGAGAACTTCCAGCCGGTCAATTATCGCCAGATTCTCGAACGACTGGCGGCCATTCCCGTGGCCACGTGGAACTACAAAACCCAGCCCGCCACCATTCGACACATCGGGCCGGTGGCGCAGGATTTTGCGGCGGCCTTCGGTGTCGGCGAAAACGATCACTCCATCAGCACGGTGGACGCCGACGGCGTGGCGCTGGCCGCCATCAAAGG
>Ga0078972_1007341_pt1 | contig 24630 bp, 34 predicted proteins | sample YelNatPaOPGAMG01_FD_67568 | JGI IMG/M metagenome (GOLD analysis project Ga0078972, IMG submission 67568) | Hot spring thermophilic microbial communities from Obsidian Pool, Yellowstone National Park, USA - OP-RAMG-01 (SPADES assembly) (version 2) | ecosystem: Environmental > Aquatic > Thermal...
TAACCCATTCATGCTTTTAAAAGTAAAATTAGTCAAAAATCTTGTTTTTCCATATAAAAATATTTGCCATTTTTTCTCGCCACTTTTTACTGAATAAGAATATCCTTCAGAATCAATAACATCTTTCTTTGCAGTAGGATCTGATTTGAATTCTTTTCCAATTCCTAAAACTTCAGCAAATTCACGAGCATCAGCGTGCCCCTTTCTTTTAACAAAACTTGCTTTTTCGGATGTCATTGCTTTCTTTTTAGGCATATTTTATGATTAAAAGCTCTTGAATTTTTTTGACATGATTTCTATTTTTTTCCTTTCTATTTTTACCAACTCTTGTTTCTCCTTGCCCCATTGTGTATTGGACGGGTAACTCAACAATCTTACACTCTTTATACCATTTCCTAATTGTTGGAGCATCATTGTAAGAAAGAATAAAACCACCTTTATGATGCTTTAAAAGCAGATCCCGTAAGAGTTCGTGATTGAAATTTTCATGATGAATGGGAAAATTCCTTTGAGGATAAAGTCCCCTGAAAACTGTGCTATCTGGTCCTAAATAATAAGGAGGGTCACAATAAAGAAAATCGTACTTAAATTTTGGAATTGTCTTTTCAAACGATTCGCATTCTACTTTTATATTTTTAACATTAAAATCCCTTACCCTCTCTATCAACTTTTGATATACATCTTCTTTTGCATAAACACTCGACATCCATCCTAAAAATCCGGGTCCATAAGAAAGATTGTGGTTAAAATAGTAATAAGCTGCCAATTTGAGAGGAGGAAGTTTTTCTTTCCCTTCCCAGTGTTTTTTTAATTTTTCTTTTACCCATTGATAAGTCTCTTTATTTGGTTTTAATTTTTTTAGTTCTTTGTATAAAAGATGCGGATAATTTATTTGAAATTTCCAATAATTAACCAAAATATCAAAAATATCAAAACCTATTACCGGAATTCCCAATTCTTTTGCTACCGCAACCTCAAAAGAACCTCCACCAAAAAATGGGGAAATTAATCTTTTAATATTATCTGGTAGATACTCAACAATATACCCTACCGCCCAACTTTTTCCTCCAGCATATCTTAAAGGAGAACCTAAATATCTTTTATATCTTTGATTTCTTCCTTTTAAAATGCGAAGAAAAATTTCTTTCGGAGTGGTTGGAAATAAAGTTCCAAGAGTCCGATATACTTGCACATTCTGGCTAATAGCTTTACTATCCTTTATTAAAAAATCTTTAATTTTTTGAGAAGATTTCATTTTTTTATTTTAACAAATTAACCAAGAAAATTAAACTCAAAATTAACTCTTTTTAAAAATTATTGAAATTAAAAAAATTAAAAAGCCAGAAAGAATGGTTAAAAGACCAGCAGGATGTCCTGTAATTTGAGAAAGGAAAATGCCAAGAATTGCAGAAATTGTTCCAAAAATTAAAGAGCCGAAAGAGTATTGGAAAAGGTTTCTGCTAATATTTCTTGCAGTCAAAGCTGGAATTACAATTAATGCCACTGGCAAAAGCCCTCCAACCAATCTCACCGTTTGAGCGACGATTATGGCAATGCAAGCTAGATAAATGAAATTGTATTTCTTTACATCAATCCCTTCCGATTTTGCTAAATCTTCAGAAATTTCGCTCAGAAGCAATTTTGGATAAATTCTTTTGATTATTAAAAAAATTAAAGTACACAAAATTATCACCAAAATTGTATCAGAAAAAGTAATTTTTGTAATATCTCCAACTAAGGCTTCTTCAAGTTGATGCTCGTCAGAGAAGGGCAAAATCAAAAATCCCAAAGCAACTCCTGTTGCAAAAACCAAACCTGTTAAAGCCTCCATTGGCGTCTTTGTTTTTATTTCCAAAAGCCAAACTAAAATTCCGCCCAAAACGATAGTCAACAAAGCTCCCAAAAAGACATTGAAATGATAAACCAAAGCCAAAGCCACTCCTGGCAAAGCCAAATGCCCCAAAGGTCCTCCAACCAAACCCATCCTCTTTGTAATCATCAAAGAACCCAAATATCCTGCAACTCCTCCAACAAAAATCCCAGAAATTAAAGCTGGAAAAAAAGAAATTGGCATATTGATTATAAAAAAGGGTAACGTGGAGTAACCACATTACCCTATGGAAGTTTAAGAAACCTTAACAGTTCCTTTAAATTAGAAATAGTCGCATCTGGTTCGAAAATTTTTTCTTCAGGTTTTTCGTGGCGTATCCATTCACTTTTAATATGAGGATTTTTAAGCCAAACAGTAATCATCCCCAATCCCTTAGCTCCTACTAAATCTTCAGCTAACTCATCGCTAACAAAAACTGCTTCCTCTGGTTTTATGAAAAGGGTTTTCAGTGCTGCAACGAATATTCTGGCATTTGGTTTTCTAGCTCCAATTTCAGAGGAAACCGCTATTGCATCGAATAAATTTCGAATTTTATAATTATCGAAAACCCGAATCACCCAATCATAGACATTGTTGGAAATAATGCCCACTTTGTAATAATTCTTTATTTTCCTAACGATATCTATGGTTTCGGGTGCAATGATGTGCGAGTCGATCACTAAATTTCTTATAGTCTCTAAAGGTTTTTCGTCGGGAAGGTCTAAAATTTTTCGAAGCTGTTCAAACATTTCTTGATCTGTTTTCAATCTGCCCAATGACCGAAGAAGATAGAAATTGCGCCAAATCTTAAAGACTTCATTCCATTTTAATCCGTAGGGTTTTAGAATTTCTTCAATTTTCGCATCAATTTCTTTAAACCCACTTATTAAAGTTCTCCCCCAATCAAAAAATATAGCTTTTACCATGAAGGTATCTTTTGTTTTCTTTTATGTACCTTTTGATGAACCAATTGAGAAAGATAAACTCATCTTTTTTAATTTGAGCTCTTTCCAATGCATTGTAATAAGAATTTCTGTTTTTAGACGGAATGTTTAAAAACGGATATCCGAATTTGTGCAAAACAAAATTCATCATCAATCTTGAAATTCTACCGTTGCCATCTGCAAATGGATGAATAGTAACGAATTTAAAGTGTACGAGCCCTGCTAATTCTACAGGATGCAAAACATTTTTATTTTTTTGATACCATTTAAAAAAATCTCTGAGCAGGGGATAAATTTCAACAGGATAAGGTGGCTGAAATTTGCTCCCGGAAATTCTCACTTGATAATTTCTTATTTTTCCTGCAATATCGGGCTTTGTTTGTTCAAAAAGTTCTTTGTGACATTTCAAAACCAAAGGCAAAGAAAGGTCTCCTTTTAAATTGAGCATTTCCAAAAAAATTTTTCTGTGAGCTTCTGCCTCTTTGATGTCATGAATTGGTTTTCCTTTTGGTGTAATTCCCTTTTCCAATAAATCTGCGGTTTCTCTCAAAGTTAAAGTGGAACCTTCGATTCTTTGAGTGTCATAAGTGAACTGAATAGTAAAAGTTTCAATTTCCTTTTCTCTTGCAGACTTTGGCATTCTTTTTAACTCTTCCTGATAGTTTTCTTTAATTTTTTCCAAAATTTTTTCCCATTTTTCTCTGAAGACCTGTTGAAAAAATTTTCTTTTAATTTCTTCAATATTCTTTGGAATTTTCTTTCCCAAATACAACTCTTTCTTTTCAATCTTCTTTCCCTTTCTTATTGTGTGCTCCAAATAAAAGTAAGTTTCTTTTCCTCGAATTTTTTTTCTGATTGTTACCATGTTGCCACTACAAATTTATCAAAATTTAAAAATTTTTTCAAATTGTAGGGGTATCAATGTCGTGGTAGTGTTCATAAAATTTTATTTCTTGACCATAAAGTTTTGATAGTGCTTCTGGAGTGACAACTTCTTTTGGTTTGCCTTGGCAAATTGGGCATTTGTTCAAACAAATAACATAATCTGAAAATTTGAAAACGACGCTCAAATCGTGAGTAACTAAAATTATTGTTAAATTTTTCTCCTTTTTTAATCTCTCCAAAAGCTGGTAAATCGTTTCCTCACCTGAAATATCAATTCCAGTTGTTGGCTCATCAAACAATAAAACATCTGGATTTCCGACTAATGCCCAAGCAACCAAAATTCTTTGATACTGACCAGAAGAAAGCTCACCCAAATTTTTTTTCAAAAAGCTTTCTTTAAAGCCAACTAACTTCAAAACTTCTCTGATTTCTTTCTCATCTTTGGTTTTTAAGTTAAAAAACTCCTCAATTGAAATCGGAAAATCTTTAACAAAAGGAACTCTTTGTGGAACATAACCAATTTTTATTCCTTTTTTCCACTCAATTTTTCCTTCGAAAGGAAAAATTCCCAATAAAGTTTTCAGCAGCACTGTCTTCCCTGCACCATTCGGCCCCAAAATCGTTAAAACCTCTCCCCTCTTCACTTCAAAAGATAAATTACAAATGATTAACTCATCGTCCAATTTCACATTTAACCCGCGCACCACCAAAATAGGGTGCGGGGTAAAATTTTCAACTTTTAAAATCTCTTTTGCCATTTAATTTATTTTAACTCTGTGAATTGATAAATTAGCTTTTCTTTCAAATGAGGAATAATTTTTCTTTCTGGAGAAGGCAAAAATTTGGCTAAATCTAAACGGATCTCTTTTTCTGGATATTTTCTTATTTTTTCTAAAAAAATTTTTTTGTTAAATTTTCTCCCTGTTGTTTTTAACTTTTCTTCCAAAATTTTTTTATTGAATTCGGTTCCTTGTTCTAAAAGAAACCATAAATCATAAAGATCTCTTCCTTTTGCTCGCCAGAGAAAAGCCCTTATCTTTTCTGCCAAAATTTCTTTCTTATCCAAATAGAAAATGAGAGAAGAAAAAGAAGTGGGAAAAATTGTTCTCAAATGGGCTAAATGAAGTTTTAAAAAAATTTTTTCAAAAGAAAAATCGAGCCTCATTGTCAAGGGATATTTAAATTCTTTGCTTTGATGTTTTAATTTAAATCTCAAAGCCTGCTTTCCCCGCCAAAGAAAAGAAATTTTAATTTCAGGAATTTCCAATTTTAAATTTTTTTCTACTCTTTCAATCAGGTTTTTAATCTTCTTTTCTGAAAGTAAAGTCGAAAAATCCAAATCTTCAGAAAAACGAGGAGAATTAAAGAAAAAATGAAGACAAGTTCCCCCTTTAAAATAAATTTTCTCTGCCTCTTTTTCTCGGTAAAAATAATTTAAAAAAAGAATTTGAAGATATTCTCGAAAAATGGTAAATTGATCAATCTTTAATCTTTCTGAAAATTCCTCAATTTGTCTTTTTGTGATCATAAATTCAATTCTTTGACAAATTTTTCTAATTTCTCGTTGCCAGCTTTTTTGACAAATTCCAAAAATCTTCTTTTTTCAATTTTCTTTAAGTCAAAATCATCTTTTCTAAAAATTCTTAATCCCTTAAAGACAAAATAAAGATAATCAAAAAGGGCTTTTTCTGGTAAAGCAATTAAAAATTTCTCTTTTTTTTCGAAGCCCCAAAAAAGTTTTGTTTTTAAATGAGAAAAAGAAAACTCCTTGCCCAAGGCTTCAATTTTCTTTGTCTTTTTTGGTGTCACAGAGGTAATTTGATAGGGAAACTGAGTAATAATTCCGTAAAAAGAAAGGGCTGATTCCAAGGAAATATAAGAAGGAGGATATAAAAAATTGGCAACTTGAAAGTCATTATAATCTGAAAAGGTAAAAAGATATTTTCTTTTAATCAATCTTTTGAAAATTCCCTTTTTTGTTAATCTTTCAATGATTTTATATGCAGTGTTTTCTTTTTTAATTCCAAAAATTTTTTTAAAATCGGAAACAGTAAAAAGAGAAATCTCATTTTCCCTTAATTTTTGTAAAATTTTTGCCTGAGATAAAAATTCCCTCATTAGTATATTTTTATACCATTTAAGTCATCGTGTCAATACCGATGTTTTTTTTCAACCCGCGCACCACCAAAATAGGGTGCGGGGTAAAATTTTCAACTTTCAAAATTGTTTCCATGGTTTATATTTAACTACAACCAGGACAAATTGAACAAGTACCAGAAGAACAACTTCCACTTTCTTTTCCAAAAGGTCCTTTTGGCCGCCATTCCTCACATTCTCCTCCACAATCTGGACATTTTGCCACTAATTTCCAGCAATACCCAAAAACCGAGCTGTGCCACTCTTTCTTTTTTCCTTCTGCCTTAAAAATTTTATCACATTTTGGACAATAAAACTCTTCCATGTTCTTATTAAATGTGAATTCCAAAATAAATCAAAATGTACTTTAATGAAACATAAAAGAACAGCAACCCAAACAAAGCCTTCAATACGTTCGGTTTAATTTTTGCCACTAACTTTGCGCCATAAATTGCACCGATCAAGGCACCAATTCCCAAAGTAATAGCCACCGGAATATTCACAACTTTTTGATAAATCTTAAAAATAGCACCAACCAAAGCAATCCAAACAAAAGATGCCATTGAAGTACCAATTGCCAATTTAACCGGAGCATTTAGAAAATAAATGAAAGAAGGAACCAGAGCATAGCCTCCACCCAAACCAATGATACCAGTAAGAGTGCCAATTATTGCTCCCAATACCCCTTTTGGCAAAGGCTTTCCAGGAATTTCTGTTCCTTGCGCTCCCTGGCTTTTTGCAAATATTCCTTCATAAATCATTCGCACAGAAACAACAATGAAAGCAATACCAATGATCAAATCGATCAAATTTCCATAATTTTTAATGTAACCAAAAATAATCGATCCAATAATTACTCCCAAAACCCCACTCGCTCCAACAATCCAAGCAGTCCTTTTATCTACATTTTTCATTTTGATATGCTGAACTGCGCCAGACCCAGCAGTAAAAACTACCGCAGTCAAAGTCGTTCCCACCGCAAACGCTGGATCAAAATGAAATCCAAAACGCAAAACTGGCATCATCAAAGCACAACCCCCTGTACCCAAGAGTCCTCCGATAATCCCTGCCAAAATTCCAGTGATGAAATAAACGAGATAAATAATCATGTTTTACAATAATTTATTTAATTCCTTTAAATATTTTTTAACGACCTTTTGATTTAATTTATAAAAAACTTTCAAACCGATCTTTTTTGAAGAAATCAAATTCAAATCTTTTAAAACCTTCAAATGATGAGAAACCAAATTTTGGGGAAGCTTTAAACATTGCCAGATATCACAAACGCATTTTTCTCCATCTTTTAAAAGACATAAAATCTTCAATCTGTTTGGCTCAGAAATCTTTTTCAATACTTTTGCCAAATTCTCAACTTCCAAAATCGATTTTTTGTTTTGACAACACTTCATTATATCAATCTATATTGATATAGTTATCAAAAATAAAAAGGCTTGTCAAGCCAAAATTAAATTTTAAGGTTTTGAAATTTTTATTGCCTTTCCTTGAATCAATGCCTCGGCAACTTTTTTTCTGGCAGAGGTTAAAATTCTACAAAGAGTTGCTTGAGAAATTTTCATTCTCTTTGCTGCCTCAAGTTGATTTAGTCCTTCCAAATCACAAAGTCGCAAGGCCTCAATTTCATCCAAAGATAACTCAACCTCATCTAACATTGAAAGAGGAACGGCTCTTGGTTTAAAATAAACTGCCCTTGGATCAAATTGTACTCTTCTTGGTTTAATTGGCCTTACCATATAAATTGATTTTGCAATTTAAACACAATTGTATTTACGCAACTTCCATTAATAATGCACCCTGAATACTTCATTTTAATAATAAATTCTGAATGTCTTTTACTCTATATAAAAAATTAAATCAAACTTTTTCTATAATTTTACCAAATTTAATTCATAAACCAAGGGAAAAAATTAACGAGATGAAATTCAGTAGGCGGGGCTTCGCCCCGCCTAATTTTTAAAAATTTTGCATCTTTCTTTTCGCTCGCCCGCCCCTTCGGGGCGGGCTCGTTTTTAACCTTTATAGTTTAAAATAATTTATCTTCTTAAAATAATTAATTTTAAAGGAATTTGATTATTTCATTGTTACCAATCCGCCATGATAGTTTAATTTATATACGAGTTTATTTTTATAAAAGATGATCTCTTGACCCTCAAATTTTTCGACATTTCCTTTAGTTTTATTAATATATTTAAAATCATCTTTTCTGCAATTATTGGGCCCTCTAAATGGATTATCTTTAGTAACTCTTTTTAATGCTTCCTGAAGGAATTGATAAATATCTTTTGCTAGAATAATTTCTGAAACAATCTTTCCGTAATAATTCATACCCCAAACTACTTTTTCATTTCGCCAAACAATTTCTTGGCCAATGAAAGGATTATAACCAAAATATCTATCCCTGTATTTAAATTCTCCTTCTTTAAATTCAAATTCCTTACTTCCATCAGAAAGTATCCTTTCTCCATCTTCTCCACTCGAAGCATAGGTATTAATTTTCGCTTTTACTAAAAATTTACTTAGTTGTTTTATGTCCATAACCGTTCTTTTTAATTCTATATTAAGTATATCAAATATTATTAAACGCTGTAAAGAAAAAAGCCGCTAACTATCTGAAAAGTTAGCGGCCTACGGAACGATAGCTTTATTGAATCTCAACAATCTCAAAGGTGCGATTTCTAAAGATTATCTTCTCGCCCTTTTTCTTACCCATTACTGCTTCTGCTATAGGAGCTTTGGAGGAAATGAGAGTTACTTCCTCATTCCCAATATCCACACACTCACCACCCCCTGAAGGAACCATAAAAAAATTAGTAGTTTCTCCAGAGTTGACATCTCTAAGAGTAAATAAAGATCCTACAGCAATCTCATTATTGTTAGCTAATTTATCCCTTAGTGTTTTTAGCTGCTCGAGCGCTAACTTCGCTTCTATATACACTTTTTCAATTTCTAAGGCCAAATCACTTAGTTGAGATTTCGAAGTATCGGACCAAGATACCATACTTGGTACTGCCTCTCTGGCATGTTGCCGTGTTGTTTCTAACGATTCTTTCAGTTCTCTAATTTTTTCTTCCTTTGCCTTAATGAAAACTTCTAAAACCTTACTTTTTTCTAGCATCTCTCTCACCCCTTTTGCTTTACTAAATTTTGTAATAATAATATCAACCTCGTTTCCTATTAAAAATCTCAATTGTTCGATTGCTATTTCTTCAGAATCTGCCGTATGAAGGTCATAAAATTCGACTAAATCTTTATATTCTCGCCGCATTCTTTCCCTAACTTCAAAACTCAATTCGATTATGTCATCTCCCCCTGTCCATAAAGAAATGATTGAATCACCACCGGTCATTACTTCAACAAATTCTTCGAACCAATAAACCTCTTTGTATGGTCGATAGAGAAATTCTACTTGCTCTCTGGTTAACCTAATTCTCTTTTGCCACACCAAAGTTAAACCTTTCTTTTCAAATTCCTTAAAGAATATCTCTGTAAGGTTCAATGCACCGCTTTAGGCTTAACCATAATAAACTGAAAATGTCGTTTTGTCATTTTTTTACCTCCTTTCCATATTTAGTTTTAAAAGTACTAATTAAATTATATCAAAACATTCTTATTTTGTTTATTTATATAAAACGAACAATTTATGCCTTAAAGGAAAAACTATTGTTTTATCTCTCCTTTGAAATTTTTTAAAAAAAGTAGAAATTTCTTCCTTTCTTTTTAAATAAGAAGATAAATGTTTTTCCCCTAAAAATCTACCGATTTTCATCATTTGCCTCAAATTTTTAGCATAAATTCTACTAATAAAATTTTTTTCAATAAAATTATACTTAGATATAATGGGTCTAATACAATCGAGAGTACATTTTTTTAATTTATACTTGGGATAGAATATTTTTTTAAAAGCCGGCCAATTTCCTTTATTATCATAAACAATTATTATTGCCACGCCATCTTTTTCTAAATAATCGTAAATTTTTTTAATTGCCTCTTCTGCCTGCTGATAAGATAAATAAGCTATGCTATGAGCACTTAAAATAAAGTCAAATTTCTTCGGATAAGTAAAGTTCGACCAATCTTTTTTTAAAAAAACAATATTTTTATCCATTCTTTTATCAAAAATATTTCGATCAATTGCGATCGTATTCTTTATATTGAATTGTTGAACAATCGCTTTAGTAAGTTCTCCTGTACCGGCACCAATGTCTAAAAAGTTATTAATTTCTTTTTCTCCTATTATTTTTGAAATTTCTTTAATGATTATTTTAACTTCATCGGTTGATTTTCTAAATAAAAGAAAGTCTTTTATATGAATATTAAAATTACCTTTTTGCATAATTTTTTTTCCTTATAATATTTATATAACCCTTATTGATCATTTTTTTTATCCCTAATTCCGTAAGAAATTTCTTTATTCGCCTCAATCCTCTATTTTTATCGTAGTCAAATAACTCAACTTCGATAAATTTTCCTAATCCTTCAACATCGTCAAGATTGATCTTAAAATCTTTATATTGATATTTTTGTCTTTTTTTATTAACAACTCCGAATAATTTAAACCCAGATTTCAGCAAAATATCTTCTAATTTTTTAGTATTTTTAACCTCGCTTTCCCATTCATACCAACCATTGTCTCTATTATCGACATTGCATTTGATAGTAAAAATTTTATTATTTCTTATCCTAAATATAAATCCTTCCCGAAGCATATAATATCTATCTCGCTCCAAAAATTCGGCTATTTTTTTTGCTCCTTTTCTCAGTAATATTTCAGTAATATTACTAGGAGCTTTAGCTCTAATTTCTATTTCGATTTTAGTATCGGACATATTTTTTTAAAATTAATATCTTTTAATATTTTGATTATAGAATTACTATCCTTATGTTTAATATAATTCAATATATTTATTTTCATACCGTTTCTCATAAATAATAAAATATTACCAGCAGGATCGAGAAATAAGTCTTCAGGGATATACTTTTTCAATAACTTCACTGCATTACAATGGCACCGATATAAAGTAATTAAAACACCTCGGTGATTCAAGGTTAATTTATGATTTTTAATTCTTTTTAATCGTTTTACTATACCCATTTGCTTAGCATATTTTTCCAAATATAGATCTTTCATATAAATTTTTTTATTAACATTCATTTCCTCTATTAGTTTCCATTCATCAACTTTATATTTCTGACAAAAAAATAATAATTTCTCAAAGTTTTTTCTATCATCGTTATAATTCCTACTAATCGGTGTATTAATGACAACTCTTATACCTTTAGATTTCGCTTCTATCAATTTGGTGATTGTTTTTTGTAAGAATTTTTTATCTACCCCAGTAATTTTACTATATAGATTTTTATTAAGTGTGTCAATAGTAAAAGTAATTTCGTCAACCGGCTCCAATTTATCTAAAAGCATGCCCTTAGTAATAATTCTCGAGAAAAGCCCATATTTTCTAATTGATTTTACTATTTTCCACATATCTTTTCTACAGCAAGGATCACCTCCGGTTAAAGTAACCCTTCTGAGTCCAAAATTCTTAAAGAGCAACTTCATAAAATATTCGTAATCCTGAACAGTTAATAATTCTGGCACAAAAGATTTCATTCCTTCTTTATGGCAATAAAAACACTTATACGGACCCTTACTTGTAATTAATAATCTTAAAGATTCAACCTTGCGCATTTTTATTAATGTAATTAATTTTTCTATAGTCTAGGTTAGATATTTTATTATAAAATAAATTTTTGATTTTGTCAAAATCATTAACCTTCTAGTATTTATCATATTTCTTTTTACCGAACTTTTCTGCCATGCCATTTTAAATTTTGAAATTTCCTCTTTGGTCAATTCTGACACATTCCATCTCCTTGAAAGAGTAATATAAATCTGGATAACTTCGCATCCCCATTTGTCACCCCATTTAAACCCAGTATGAAATCCTCCAATTGTTGGCACATTAGATCCTAACATAGTTTCACCTCCTTAAGTTTATCATTTATTTTCTTTAAATTCCATATCGCATCCATTTTCTTTACCTCCTTTTGGTTTTTAAAGTGCATTCAGTCCTTTTTGGACTGCTGTTTTATTATATGCAAAATATAAATTTTTGTCAAATTTAATTATAAATGGATTATTTTTAACACATTTCAAAGGTTATTTTAAGAAGATAAATTACTTTAAACTATAAAGTTTTCGCTCGCCCGCCTCGAAGGGGTAGGCGAGTTTACATAATTTGAAAATTTTTTAGAGATTTATTATAATTTTATTGAGAAAAAGTTTAAAATCTCTAGAACATTTTATGAAAGAAAAAACAAAAAAACAATTTCAAAAAATAAGCAGAGAGATTCAGAAAATCGTTTTCGAAAATAAAAAAGTCAAAGGTTTTAATATTAAAAATGTACCTTTGGAATTTTGTCTTATTCAAGGAGAGTTAGCAGAAGCTTTTGAAGCCTGGCGAAAAAAAGAAAATCATTTAAGTGAAGAATTGGCAGATATAGCCATTTATTTATATGGATTAGCTTCAATTTTAAATATTGATTTGGGGAAGGAAATTATTAAAAAAATAGAGAAAAATAAAAAAAGAGAGTATCATAGAGTAAATGGTGTATTATTAAAGAAAGCTCTATAATATTTCTTTTTAAAATTATTTTCGGAACTCATTCAAGCTCGCGATACGATTTCTTTCATTTATTTTGATTAATTGTGCATTTTTTCTCTAACTACGTCTTAACCTGCTACCACATTTAGGGCATATTTTTTCACTGCAAGGTTGTCCTGGAATATGAGGTTCCTTATAACCGCAATTAGGATTTATGCAAACGCAATAACCCCCGGGTCCTCTTCCTTGGGCTCCTTCTATTTTTCCTCTAAATTTTCCTCTCCTTCTCCAACCAAATCCTCTTCCAAAGCCTCTTCCAAATCCTAAAGTTCCAGGAACTGGTTTATAAAAGCCAGTTTCAACATCATGGCTTTTAATTTGAATTGCGACATAAACTAAATTTTTAATTTCCTTCATCAATTTTTCCCTCAAACTCTCTGAAATTCTTGTCGCTTCATCAACATTCAAATTTTTTGGCAAATTTATTTCCAAATTGGCAGTAAAAACAGAACCTTTCTTTTGAGTTTTTAAATCTGAAATTTCAATTCCCTGAGATTTGGCAATTTCTTTTATTTTTTCTTCAACTTCTGGAGGAGCTGAAACATCGAGCAAAGAATCGATTGCCTCTTTTCCAATTGAAAATGATTCTTTAACAATGTAAAGACCGATTAAAAAAGCCAAAACCGAATCTGTGAAAATCCAGTATTTATTTAAAATTAAACCTGCAAAAACTGCCAAAGATGCAAAAACATCAACCCTTGAATGAACTCCGTCTGAAATTAGGGCAACAGAATTTTCTTTTTTTCCAAAATAAATTTTTAAACGAGACATTATTTCATTAACCAAAGCTGAAAAAATCATTACAGAAAGGGTCAAAATCGGAATTTTTATTAAAGAAGGATTTTTGAATTTTTGATATGCCTCATAAATAATTCCCAAACCAGTCCCAAATAAAATCAAAGTAATCAAAAATCCTGCCAAAACTTCAAATTTGAAATGGCCGTAGGGATGTTCTTTGTCAGCTGGCTTTTTTGAAATTTTGATTCCAAAAAACGAAACCAAAGAGGAAAAAACATCCATTAAAGAATGGATACCTTCTGCCAAGACGGAGGCAGAATTTGAAAGAATACCGGCAGTGATTTTTCCTCCAGCCAAAATTACATTTGCCAATATTGAAATTTTCGCAATTTTTTCCTTCATAAATTTAATAATTTTGAAGCTATTCCTCCAACAATTATAGCAAATACTATTTTAAAAATCGTAATGCCCAAAGATTTTTTCCAGCCAAATTCTTTTTTTAAAGCGGCAATCGTTGCAATGCAGGGAATGTAAAGCATACTCACTAAACTTAAAACAATCATTTGATTTGGGTTTAAAACTTGAGAAAAGTTTGTCGTTCCCAAAAGAGTGGCAAGCATTAACAAAATAAGTTCCTTTCTCAAAATTCCAAAAATCAAAAGATTTCCCACAATTGCAGGCAAACCAAGCCATTTAACGGTTATTGGGCTTAGAAATTCAGCAATTTTAAATATAAAACCTGTTTGATAGAGGGCAGTAATAATTAATCCTGAAATTATAACAAGAGGACCTGCAATGAAAATGAATTCTTTGAGCCTAAACCAAGTTTGGAAAATTATTGTTTTTAAATTTGGAGTCTTGTAATCTGGCATTTCCATTAAAAGTTCTGTTGATTCTCCGGGTAAAATTTTAGAAGCAAATTTGCCCAAAACTAAAATTATTAAAAAAGCAATCAAATAAAGAAATAAGGCCCAGCCAATTCCTAAAAATTTTCCTACAAGTCCCATAATCACTACCGAAGTTGCGCTACAGGGTACAAAGGTGACTAAAAAAGCAGTGAGGAATCTTTCTCTTTCAGTTTCCATAATTCTACAAGAAAGACACGCTGGAACGTTGCAACCAAAACCCAAAAAGAGGGAAATGCAACCCTTTCCATGAATTCCGATTTTGTGCATCAAATTATCAGTTAAAAAAGCAACTCTGGCTAAATACCCCCAATCTTCGAGAAAAAATAAAAAAAAGTAAAAAGGAATAATATAAGGCAAGGCAAGGTTAATTAAAGCGAGGGTTGACTCAATTGTTGACCAACCTAAAGATGACCAAATCGATGTTCCAAAAAGTACTTGCCAGCTCTCTTGCCAATTTGAAGTCAAATTTTCAAGTAAAGAAGAAAGTAAATTTCCAAATTTAAAAACTGAAACAAACATCAATGCCAAAATGGCGAGCATTATTGGATAGCCCCAAATTTTATGAGATGTTAAATTATCCAATCTTTCATTAAAACTCAGTTTTTTAGGTTTTGTAATTTTTAATGTTTCATTTACTATCTGAGATACCAAGCTACACCTTTCATGAGCAACAACAATCGAAGAATCTTCGCCATGAATTTTTTCAAGTTCTAAAGATAATTCTTTCGCTTTCTCTAAAATTTCTGGCTTTTTGTTTTTTACTAATTCCTCGATTTCTTTATCCTTTTCTAAAAGTTTTAATGCCACCCATCTTTTGGGATAAGGCAAATCAAGATTGTTTAGGCCCGAAATTAAAATTTCAACTCTTTCTTCCAATTCTTTTCCATATTTTAAGGGTTTTGGTTTAATTTTTTTCTCAACCAATTCAATTCCTTTATCTAAAACTCTTGTTAACCCTTTCCCTTGAATGGCAACTACTGGTACAACAGGAATTCCTAAAATTTCTTCAAGTTTTTTAAAATCAATTTCCAATCCTTTTTCTTTAAGTAAATCGACCATATTCAAAGCCAAAACCATTGGTCTTTCCATTTCCAAAAGTTGCAAAGTAAAAATCAAATTCCTTTCCAAATGAGTAGCATCGACAACATTAATAATGAAATCTGGTTTTTGAAAAGCAATGTATTCTCTTGAGATTAATTCTTCAATCGAATAAGTGGAAAGAGAATAAATTCCAGGCAAATCTAACAAATCAATGCGATAACCTTTATACCACAAAGTCCCTTCTGCCTTCTCTACAGTTTTTCCTGGCCAATTGCCAATGTGTTGATGAAGACCGGTAAAATAATTGAAAATCACTGATTTTCCAACATTGGCTTGGCCCGCCAAAACAACATTCAATTTTTTAACTTCATTCTTCATATTTAACAAAAACTTTTGTAGCCAAACCCCGACCCAAAACCAACTTTGTACCTTTGACCTCAATTTCTATCGGTCCAAACGGTGCTTTTCTTAAAACTTTAATCTTTGTTCCTGACACAACCCCCATATCAGCCAACCTTTTTGTTGCCATCCTTCCTCCCATGATAGAAACAACTACTAATTTTTCGTTTTCTTTTGCTTGAATGAGAGAAAATTCTTTCATTTTATTTCAATTCCTATTTTATCAATAATCTCTTTGAATAATTTTTCATATTCTGGATTTATTTTGGCAACTGGTTTCATTTTTATTGTCGATTCAAGAAAATCTTTTCTGTAGGGAATTTTTCCTAAAATCGGAGTTTTATTTTCCTTTGCGAATTTTTCTATTTCTTTTGAAAAATTTTCTGCTAGATCAAATTTATTAATGACAATTCCGTGTCTAATTTTAAAATGGTTTGCCAAATACAAAACTCTTTTTAAATCAAAAAGAGCAGATGGCGTAGGTTCGGTTACCGCAACAACATAATCTGTTCCCACTAAAGAAGCAATCACTGGGCATCCAATTCCAGGAGCAGAATCAATGATCATGATTTCTGCTTTTATTTTTTCAGAAATTTCATCAGCGCATTTTCTCACTTCTTGAACTACCTCACCCGAAGACAATTCTCCAATTTTTAACTCAGCTGAAACCAAATTAACATTGTAATTTTCTCCAACAAAAATTTTTCCAATTTCTTTTTTATCTTTTGAAATTGCTCCAAAAGGACAAGCTAAAATGCAGGCTCCGCAACCTACACAAGAATCCTTTAAAAAAGCAGGGTATTTTCCTTTAACAAAAACGATGGCATTTTGTTTACAAACTTGAGCGCACTTTCCGCATTTTTTACACTTTGAATAATCGAATTTTGGAATTAACTGAAAAACTTTTTTGTATTCTTTTCTTTTTATCGACAATAGCAAGTGACAATTCGGACATTCCGCATCGGCATCAACTAAAATCGTCTTTTTACTCTTTGCAAATTCAAATGCCAAAGAAGTCGCCACCATCGACTTTCCCACCCCTCCTTTTCCTCCATTAACTGCTATTTTCATAATTTTTAAATTTCAATTATTTTACCGACTCCATTTTCAATAAAATTCTCCTTGTATTCTTCCTGAAATAATTCTCGGCACCTATCGCCAGAGCAATGGCAGGGAGCGACTTTCTCAACGCTTAATTTTTTGAAATCATTAATAATTATTTTCAATTCAGAATCTGAAGCACCAAATAAATGAAAACCGCCCAAAACTAAATATACATTCTCATTTGGAAACATTTCTTTTGCTTTTTTAACAATATTCACTATTCCAGGATGGGCGCAGCCAGTAATTATTATAAATCCTTGCTTTGATTCTATTATCAAAGATTGCTCTTTGATGTCGGTACCCAAAGGACCGGTAGTCCAAATACCATTTATGATTTGAGTTGGGCTAGAAAAATCTTCTGGTTTATAGACTTTTAAACTTGGTTTTATTTTCAAAATTCCGGAGAGACCGCCCGTATGATCTCCGTGCAAGTGAGAAATAAAAACAAAATCGATTTCTTTTGGATCGTTTCCCATCTTTTCCATGTTTGAAAGCAAAGTTTCACTATCAGCGCCAGTGTCAAACAAAATGTTTTTGCCTTCAATTTTTACCAAACAGGAAAATCCCCAACCAGTTTTTAACTCAGGATTGGCTTTATAGTTATCGTAAACGGTAATTAAAGTTATTTTGGCTTTCTCCATTTTTTTAATGAATATATAATATTCTTGCTAATTCTTTTATACGATCTCCGAGTTTTTTTATTAGGTCCATTGTTTCTTTATCTTCTTTTATTTCTTCTTCTTTAAACGCCAGCCCATAAACTCCCCTATTTGCGGGTATCATTTCATGCTTAAGAAAAAATGAATTAATAGCTACTATGGCACTTTCTATTCCATCTCTTCTTCCAACAACAATTGCCCCTCCAATTTTATTTTTAAGTTTACCTCTAATGCACCATGTACGATCCATAAAAATCTTTAGTTTAGCAGATACATTATTAAAATAAACTGGGCTACCCAAAACGATTACATCTGCTTTAAGTGAAATAGGTATGAGTATATTCGTCATATCGTCATCAATTATGCATTTACCAGATTTTTCGCATGCCCAACAAGATTTACACGGTTCGATTTTATAATCTGTTAGTTTTATAAATTGTCCACCAATTAGAGACTGTAAATATTTTAAAAGATAATCTGTATTACTTTTTTTTCTTGGACTTCCTGAAATATGTACGATGTTCATGTCATTTTCCTATTTAATTTTATTCACGCACCAGAGTAAAACTCTGTGGGGATTTCATTTTTGTCCTTTGAGTTTGGCTAATCTGGCTTCAATTTCTTTCATTCTTTCTTTTAAAATTTTCAATTCTTCTTCTAATGCCTTTTTTTCTTCTTCTTTAGTAATTTGAGGTTGAGATTGAAAAACTCCATACGGATAACCCCAAAACCTTCTTCCATAACGCCAACCCCAACCTCTTCTCCAACCCATTCCAGCACCGCAAGGACCCATTCCCCAGCCAGTGCCAGGACCTAAACCCAAAGGACCTGTTCCATCAAATCTTGGCATGTTTTTTAATTTTTATTTTTGTTTTTGACCTTTTTACTCTGGCAAAATTGCCAAAGTGTTATTAAATCGGTTAATGTAATTGAAAAGACCCATCACTGAAATAATTTCGATAATTTGGGCCTCGTTAAATTTTTCCTTCAATCTTTCAAACAATTCTGGCCTATCTAAATGACCATCTAAAGTAACATCTTTGACCAATTCTAAAATTTCTTTTTCCTCGCTAGAGAGTTCTTTTATTTTCTTTAATGTTTCTTCGTCGCATCCCATTTTTCTTAACATTTTCTCTGAAACATCGACGCAAAAAGGACATCTCAAAGTTTGAGAAACTACCAAGGCAATTTTCCATTTCAAAAGTGGTTCAATCGTGCCAGGACACATTATTGCTTTAAAAAGCTCTACAAATTCTTTCAAAATTTCGGGCCTGTGAGCCATTACTTTTACCCATTGAGGAACTTTTCCAGTCTCTTTTTCAAACCTTTCATAAACTTCTTTAGCAATTTCATTAACTTGATTTTTCTCCAAAGATGAAATTAAAGCCATAAATTTAAAAATCTTGCCTTCGACCTTTCCATCCTTAAAAGATATCCTCTTTTGATAATTTTTTCAACTTACCTTCCTTAGTTATTTTCATGGTTTTGGTCTTTTTCTTTTTTGGACTTCTTTTAAGTCCAGTGGCATTACTTTTGGTCTTTTTGCTTCGTAAACAGAAATAACATTTTTAAAACAAGAAAATTTTGATTTGATTTTTTTAATCGCCGATTTACTTAAGGGTTTAACAGCGCACGGTCTCAAAGGAGTGTTTATCTGAATTTCGTCTGGTTCAATCTTTCTTGCGATTTTTACCATTTCATTTGCAAAATTTTTGTTTTCCTCAACAAACATCATTTGGAGAGCGAATTTTCCAGAATAGTTTTTTCGAAATTTTTTAATTCCTGCTAAATAACTTTTAAATTTTATCTTCGGATGAGGTCGATTGATTTTTTGAAATAATATTTCATTTGGAGCATCAATTTTCGCTACTACAATATCTAATTTATTCAAAACATTTCTTACATCTTTGTCCAAAAACAAAGAAGAATTTGTAAGAATAGCTAAAGGTAAAGAAGAGATAGTTTTAATATAAGAAACCATTTCATTAAGATTTTTAGCCAAGGTTGGTTCTCCAGTGCCTGAAAATGTTATAACCTCAGCTTCAACATTTTTTATTTTTTTTAAATCTTCTTTCAATTTTTCTAAACTAATAAAATTTTGTCTTTTACAAGTTTTTAATCCTTTACCAATCTGACAGTAAATACAATCAAAAGAGCAAATCTTTTTTTCGCTACAGATAGGATCAATTCCTAAAGATTTTCCAAGTCTCCATGAACCCACAGGTCCATAAACAGATTTCATAATTTCATCATTCATAGACTTAATTAAAAAATATCTTCTTTCGATAATTTTTTCAACTTACCTTCTTTAAATTTTTCAATATTTTCTAAAATTGTGCCATTGATTGCTTTGAAAACTTCAATTTTGTAATTTTTGAATTTTTCAAATGCCTTCGGTCCCAAACTAAAAACAATAACTGCTTTCACTCCTTGCTTTGCTAAAAAATCTGGCGGAAGTTCTTTCCCTTTAATTTCTGGATTTTCAAAAACTTCGAAGGTTTCTTTTTCAGTATCAAAAATCAAAAAATTCTTTGCCCTTCCAAAATGCAAAGCAATTTTATCTTTTAAATTGTTTCCGTCAGTAGCGAATGCTATTTTCATTCAAATTTTTCCAGTTTCCCTTGAATAAATTCTTCAATTGCCTTTTTGACCTCCCCTTCTCTTTGATAAACCTCGATATTAAATTGTCTCAAAACTTCGAAAGCCCTTGGCCCAATGTTTTTTGTAATTACTGCTTTAACATCCTTTTCAGCCATCAATTGGGCGGCAAAAATTCCTGCTCCTCCCGCTCTGCCTCCTGCTTCATTTTTTACTGCTTCAAAATTTTTTATCTTTCCATTTTCAATTTCAGCAATGATAAAATAAGGGCATCTGGCAAATACTTCGCTTATTGTATCTTCTAAATTTTTTCCTTCCGCAGAAATTCCAATTCTCATTTTTTCTTTTCCAATTCTTTTAGCCTTTCTTCAATTGCTTTCATCTCCTCTCTTAATGCTTCCAGATCCTCTTTTAGCATTTTCTTTTCTTCTTCAGGAGTTATTTCCAGATATGGAAATGCCCACCAACCTCTTGGCAACCAAGGATATCTCCAACATCTCCACCAATATCTTCTAAATTCTGGATAAGCCCACCAAGGGCCTCCTCCCATTCCCCAAGGCATAATTTTTATATCCTATTTTTAAGCTTCGACCTTTCTATTATGAATATATATTCAAAACAAGACTATTTGTCAAGGGGTTCTAAATTTTTTAATTTTTGATAAAATAGAAAATGCTCAAGATAAAAGAAAAAATTCCCTTAAAAGAATACACTACCTTCAAAATTGGGGGACCTGCTCGTTATTTTTTTGTTGCAAAAAGTAAAGAGGATTTGAAAAATGCTATTTTGTGGGCAAAAAAGAAAAAGTTGCCATTTTTTATTTTGGGTGCTGGAAGTAATGTTTTGTTTTCTGATAATGGATTCAAAGGCCTCATAATAAAACTCCAAAATACGCAATACAAAATACGAAATACGAAAATTGTTGCCGAGGTTGGCGTTCCTTTACAAAAATTAGTTTTGGAAACAGCAAAAAAGGGGCTTTCTGGATTGGAAAATTTGGCAGGAATTCCTGGAACTTTGGGAGGAGCGATTTGGGGAAATGCTGGGGCTTTTGGAGGGGAAATCAAAGATGTAGTTAAGGAAGTTGAAATATTACGAATTAACGGATTAACGAGTTGGCGAATTGAAAAATTAAAAAATAAAGATTGCAAATTTGGATACAGGGATAGTATTTTCAAAAGAAAGAAAAATTGGATAATTTTGGGGGCGACTTTGAAACTGAAAAAGGGAAATAAAAAAGAAATTGAAGAGAAAATAAAGGAAATTTTAAGGTTAAGAAAAGAAAAACAGCCTCTTGAATTTCCTTCAGCAGGTTCTGTTTTCAAAAACGTACCTATAGAGAAAGTTTCAAAAAGAATTCGAGAAAAATTTAAAGAAAAAATAAAAAATGGGTTTTTGCCAGCTGGGGTTTTAATTGAAGCTGCAGGATTGAAGGGTTTTCAAATTGGGGGAGCAAAAATTTCAGAAAAACATGCAAATTTTATTGTGAGTGTTGGAAATGCAAAAGCGAGCGATGTGAAAGAATTGATGGAAAAAATAAAAAAAGAGATTAAAAAGAAATTTAAAATTCAACTTGAAGAGGAAATTAAATTAGTTGGTTTTCAAGTTAATTCAACAAGAAAGTAATTTTTCTTTCCTTTTTTAATTACGAAGTATTTGTTATACAATGCATCTTTTCTCGAAAATTTTCTCTCTTTATCCTCAACCAATTCCTCGTTAACCTCGATCCCTTTTTGCTGGATCAATCTTTTTGCCTCAGTTTTTGACTTTGCCACTTCTACTTCTTTTAACAAATCCAAAATCGAAATTTTCTTTTCGAGAGCGATTTTTTTAGTTGGAACATCAAAAAGGGCCTCTTTGATTTCTTCTTCTTTTAAATCCCTAATTTTTCCATAAAAAAGAAGTTCTGAGATTCTCTCCACTCTCTTTAACTCATCTTGACCGTGAACCAATTTTGTTAATTCTTTTGCCAAAACCCTTTGAGCTCCTCTTTTTTCTGGTTTTTCTTTTGTTTCTTTCTCAATTTCTTCAATTTCTTCTTTTGAAAGGAAGGTAAAATACTTTAAAAACTGAATGACATCTCGGTCATCGGTGTTAATTAAGTATTGATAGAATTGATAAACTGGAGTTAAGTTTTTATCTAAAAAAATTGTGCCACTTTCTGTTTTCCCCAATTTTTTTCCTGACTTTGTTAAAACTAAAGGCAAGGTTAAGCCAAAAACTTCGGCTCCTTTTATTTTTCTTATTAAATTAATTCCGCAAAGAATATTTCCCCATTGGTCAGAACCTCCAATTTGAAGCTCGCAATTTTCCATTTCATAAAGTTTCAAAAAATCAATTGCTTGTAAAATCATGTAGGAAAATTCGCAAAAAGAAATTCCGGTAGTAGAAATTCTATTTTTTACTGATTCTTTTGAAATCATTTCTGCCACCTGGAAATGTTTTCCGTAATCTCTTAAAAATGAGATTAAATTAATTTTTGAAAGCCAGTCGAAATTATCCAAAATTTTTGCCGGATTTTTCTTAGTTTCAAAATCTAAAAATTTTTCAAGTTGCTTTTTAAGCCTCTCTTTCCACTCTTTTATTTTTTCTAAGGGGTTCAAAATTCTCTCTTTTGTTTTTCCTGAAGGATCCCCAATTAAACCGGTACCTCCACCAATCAAAGCGATCGAATAATGACCGAAAATTTGAAACCTCCTTAAAGTTAAAATCGGTAATAAATTGCCAAGTTGAAAAGATGGGGCGGTGGCGTCAAAACCACAATACAAAACGATTTTTTCTTTTTGCAATTTCTCTCTGAGCCCTTTTTCGTTTGTTACTTGATAAATTAGCCCTCTGAATTTTAGATCCTCAAAAATGTCTTGCATTTTTTAATTTTATCAAGATTTTATCTTTCTGAAAATTATCAAAAAACCAGTGTGAGCCACCATTCTGTCTTTTGGTCTCAAAGCTATTTTCCTCTTTTGCCATTCCCTTTGCAGGGTTTCAAAAATTCCTTCTAAAATGAAATCATTTGAATACTCTTTTTCAACTTTCTCTGTTAACTCAAAAACCTGCAATACTGTTGGCAACCAACAAGCCAAAATTCCACCTTCTTTCAAGACCTCCTTTACTTTTTGTAAATAATTCCAAGGCTCTGGCAAATCCAAAATCACTTTCTCAAAGTCTCTTTCTTCAATTTCTGCAAAATTTTGTTTCTTTAAAATCAAATTTTTAATTTCCTCTATCTTTTTTTGATAAAACTCTTCAATATTTTTCTTTGCGTTCTCTATCATATCTTCTCTTTCATCTATCGAAACTACTTTTCCCTTTTCCCCAACTGCCCTGATCAAATACAAAGTTAAAGCCCCAGAACCTGTTCCTGTTTCCAAAACTTTCGCTCCTTCAAAAATGTCAGCCAAAACTAAAATTTGGCCTGCATCCTTGGGATAAATTATTTGAGAAATCCTTTTTAATCTTTTCAACACAAAATCTCTCAAGGTCGGCTTTAAAATCAAAAGTTCCTCTCCCTTTGAAGAAATTATTCTCTCCCCTACTTTCTTTTTCAAAATTTCATCGTGTAATACTTTTCCTTTGTGAAATGCAAAAACTCCCCCTTTTTTCAAGGTGATTAGATACTTTTTTCCTTTTTTGTCTTTTAGTAAAACTAATTCTCCCTCTTTCATTTTTGCATCGTTACCTTAATTTTCTCTTTCAATTTACAAAAATTACAAATTTCTGCCACGGTCAAATAACCACAATTTTTGCAAGGGGATAATTTTTCAACTTTTTCTTTTCCAAAAATTCTTTTTCTTTTTAAAAATCCCTTATAAAAATTTAAAACAGAAGATGGCATTTCTTCCTCCAATTCTTCAATAATTTTCTTAAAAAGGATATAAGTTCCTCCTCTTAAAGGACAGCGCTCTTTCAAATAGGGTAATTTCAAAATATCGCAAAAGAGTTTTGTTTCTCTTTCAAAACAAAGAATTAATGGCTTTGCCTTTTTCTTTAAAGATTCCTCTTCTCTCAAAACCGGATATTGCCTTCTTATGAATCCTTCTTGCCAAAAAATCAAAGATTTCAACAAAGAAGCTGCTTCATCGTTTAAAGTATGACCTGTAAGTATCACATCAAAATCTTTTGCCTCTCTGTTTAACAAATATCTTTTTATCATTCCGCAAACCCCGCAAATTTCTTTTTTTGAAATTTTTGCCGCCAATTTTAAATCAATTCCAATTTCATCTTTGAAATCCAAAATTCTCAATGGCAAATTTTCAATTTTTGCAAATTCCTCAACCGCTCTTTGAGATTTCTCTGAATAATCGTTTTCTTTTATCTGGCAATTAATGTGAAACAAAGTAATTTTGTATCCCAAATCTTTCAAAACCTTAGCCAAAGCCATTGAATCTTTGCCCCCAGAAATTGCCACCGCAATTTTATCCTCTTTCGAAAACATTCTAAATTTCTCAATCGTCTCTTTTACCCTTTTCCTAAAAAAATCCAAAAAACAATCCAAACAAATCTTCAAATTATAACTTCTCAAATGAACCCCTTCTTTCACTTTTTGGCAAATTCTACATTTTAAAATTTTCGTTTTTTCTTCCATAGAATTTTTTAATTAAAGTCAATTTTCCTCAATTAATTCCTCGACTTTTCTTTTTGCTTTGCCTAAAAGTTATTTTGCTTTCT